>Ga0209208_10000698_pt1 | contig 45118 bp, 39 predicted proteins | sample S1TSphfallax_3_FD_187694 | JGI IMG/M metagenome (GOLD analysis project Ga0209208, IMG submission 187694) | Host-associated microbial communities from peat moss isolated from Minnesota, USA - S1T2_Fd - Sphagnum fallax MG (SPAdes) (version 2) | ecosystem: Host-associated > Plants > Peat moss >...
GCTTTATGTATCATGTGTGTAGGTGTTGCATCCTTTGGGAAATAATTGAGGATTTTGTCACCCGATATGAAAGTTTTACATACTTTGGAACATTACAATAAATTATATTATTTTCAATTGTATGTGGGTATTTTTAAAAAAATTACAACTTCAATCTTGAATTTTGTGACTACTACATGGGTAATGCACAAATGAAAGGTTGGGTAAGTTTGAGTTCACATGTTTAGTGGTTTATGTTTTGTGGAGGTTAAAATATAATACACAAGTGCAAAAACATATATGTACATTATGAAATATCTTATAGGCATGTGCAAAATTTGTATGGAGAGACGTTGCCTTTCAATAATGTCCAAAAATGTATGAAAAAAAGAAAAAAAAGATGGTACATGTGAAGTAGTCTACCTTAGGCATCATCATCATCCATTCCATGATCTTGATAATATTTCTACGTTGTTTCTTCAGCCTTGGTGATATGCTAATGTGTCAAGAGGTGATAATGCGTAAGCACCTTTCAAATTGCGTTCACCATAAATTCTTCCTTGGTGAATCCATGTAACCTAAATAAAAGTAATTAGGAAAATTATAACTAAATTCAAAGTTGCGATAAATTTTGAATTTAAAATAAATGATGAAGTTTTGTTTTGATGGCTTCTTGTCCATGCACCATCTTTGATTCATGAAAAACTAGTACCATTTGCATTTTTCAGGCGTGTCTAGTTTTACTAGACTCCTTACCCACAAAGTGGGATCCCATGCCATCTTCGTCTTTCTAGCATAGGCAATTCTAGATGAAGTAATGGAATCCTTGAGGTCTTCATCCTTCTCCAAATGAGAGGAGGCATTTAAAAGGATGCTACCATACCCCCAATATATGTTTTTAAGCAACTTTTATCAAAGGAGGTTTTTTAGCCTACTTTAAGTCTTTTGCAATCTTCTACAACCAATCCCACTTTGCTACAATGGTGATCCTTGTACAAGTTGCAACCTTCTACTTGTTCCAACACATGATCATTATTGGGTCACTAAAAACCCTTGCATTCATGGTAGTGTGGTTCTATTGTTTGGGACCTTTAGGGTGCGTTGAAAGGCAACCAATCTTGCCTTTCTCTACTACAAGATTATGCATTTTCTTCAAGCATGCAATCAAAAGCCATTTCATGTTATATTTTTTTATGTAATCTTCGACCTTGCAACACCACTTAGAGCCTTCCTTCACCCATTCGACGCCTAAGTGCACTATGGGCAAAAGGGGAGGGGGCACATCATCTATGCTAAGAACTTTGGCATCCTAGTCAATGAAATCCATAAAAACCTCCTGGACCTTGGGCTCTTCATTGTCCCCTTGCTATATAATTGAAGCCTCCAATGCAAAATGCATGTAAAGTTAAACAAAATGCCACAAACATTAAAATTAACTCAAAGTAGGTATTGCATGTGAAAATAATCTTAATTTAACCTTAAAACCATACACGGGTATTACAAGAAAAATGACTTGACAAAAAAAACCCTTTAATTCTTTTGACATATGTGAAAAAATGAAGGAAGGGCATGTGAAGAGATGTCTAACATAAAAATGTCAAGAAAATTTGTATCCAAGACAACAACCATACACATGTATTGCAAAAAAAAGTTGACAAAAAAAAACCCCTCCTCATGTGAGACAAGAAAAGAACTTGGGTTTTATTTGTTATGTATTGAAATCTTTTTACAATTTTTTTTCGTTTCTTACAAGATCAAAAACATGCTAAAAACATAGACTTTACCATTTCTATGGACATACCAATTTTCACATGTAACAAGATCAAGTAGGGTTACCTTATTCTCACCTATGTAAGTTAAGTCTATTAGATAGGGTGGTGCGGACATGGCAAAGGTGGCTTTTAGGAAGGTGCTAGGAATTAAGTTTAGGTCAGGACAACAACAATATTTTCTTCTTGAAACTAAATGAGGGGAAAACATTGTTGATCACCCCTCCACATCAAGAGTGATGAGTATTGTGTGAGGAAGTGGAGGGAGTGAAGAGTGATGATGAAGATGTGAGATCTTGGTTAATGGGAAGTTGGACATATCATGAGGGGTCAAGGTAATGTGAAAAGGTTGTTGCAACATGAAGAAGTGAACTTTCAAGGGGCACCCAACCAAGCAACATGGTTGAGATGGAGGTGGAGGCATCACAAGTTGGTGGTGGTAGCTACTCAAGGGAGGTCTTCAAGAGTTGTTCCATTCAAAGGCAAACATAGAAAGAAGTACAAAAAACTAATGTTAGGCTTAGTAAGGTAGGAATAGAAAAGGAGGAGGGGGCATTTGGCCTAGGAGTGAGGAAGAAGGTCTACCTTCTTGTGTTAGAACAAGGGAAAGTAGGAAGGAAGGGGAGTTGTGTTGAGAACTTGAGTAGTTATGGGTTATTAGGGTTGTTGGGAATAGAAAGTAGAGTAGCAAAGAAAGGGGGAAGGTAGGATTATTTGGAAGAAATGGAGAGGGTTTGATAAGTCTGGGTAGAAGCTAGGTTGGAGTAGGAGATGGTAGCTAGGGACTAGAGATTCTAGTGTAATTACCTTCCTTTTCTTTTAATGTGTGAATGATTGATTTGAAAAAAACCTTGTTTCAATTAATGGATGTTGTGTATGTTTTTTTAATTTACTTGTTCAAGGTTACAATTGGTTATAGTATGAGTAAGAGAAAAGGTGTTGTGAACAAGGAAATAGGGTGTTGTTTGGAACACACAAGGGAAAGGTAGAACATAAATTATAAGGAGGGAAGGCAAATTTTGCCCGACAAGGCTAAACCCTTATTTTATGTTGGTTAGGCTATCTTAAGTAGATGATAATGAAGGAGATGACTTGAGTGACTTGGTTGCAACTTCCTTTTATAAGGTTTGTTATAATGGTGTTATTGGATTGAACAAGAGGGTATAGGGATAAACAAGGTTAGTTAAGGTATTAATTAGATGAAGATTTAACCTAAACGTATACTTACAAAAGGGTAGAAGGGTGATTTCCAAATTGTGACACCTTTTAGATGCCCTTTAAGGGGCAAGGGGGAGTGATTCGGGGTAAGATGTTGATAACATGTTAATTTTGTCCTTAACATGCTAAAATATCACAACTTGGCAATTGTTTTTAGAAAATGAAAAAAAATGAAAAAATTGTCATTTGTGGCATTTTTTGAAATAAAAACAAGTAAATTAAGCACATGTAAACCTAGGCCCTTTTTAGGTCGCCACTTGTAGGAACATTTTTGTAAAGATTTTACATCCCACCTAAGATAGTTGCCATTTAATATTAATTAATGTTGGGATCTTCGCCATTAGACCTATGGAGGAATTTGAGAAAACAAAACTTGGCTACAAGGTTATTTAAACAATAGAAAATAAAATATTGTTGATAAAATGATTATGTATATCCCAAACTAAAGCTTGTGACCAAAATGTGTTATAAAAAAAAACTTTGGCAATTTGAAGTTTGAAGTTTGAAATATATATACATATATATAGTTTCACCATCTTTTCAAATAACAAAACATTGAAATAAGATCTTTTGGTATGTTGTTGTTCACAAAATTAGGCACTGCAATTAATTTATCATTTAAAGAATCAATAATCATTTTTGAATGTACATATTTCGTGATGCATTTGAAAAATGTTTAGATGGTATCAAAATAACTTCATTATATTGTGGTTTAGTTTCATATATTATAAATTATAATATTTTTAATGCATTATGCACATTATATTCTATAGTGAAACTACTTTTAAAATAAACTTTAATCAATTAACATTAACATTAAATCCACAAAAAATGTACTTAACATTTGTAAATTGCACTTTTCAAAAGGGGTAGAGCATTCTTTTAATATTTCAACTCTAATCCCTCTTCTTCATTTTGGTTAATAATTATTTTATAATTTAATGCTTGCCAAACATCAATTTAATGCAAATATACTCAATTGCTATGAGGTTGAACAATGGATTTAAAAAAAAGTTGGCAATTAAAATGTTCCATTCAACACCTTTGTCAACTTGGTCGTGAATGTGCCATTCCTTTGGTAAAAGCTTATATCTTTTCATATCCTTTCACTTAGTTCCCTTGTTATTGTCTAAAGCAAACTTGTTTAAGATGTAAACAAAGTTTAGGATGTTACAACCAATGTTGTGCAATTTTGATTTTTTTATGAAAATTATTGATTTTCATTCTCACACAAAAATTTAAGAATTAAGTTGATTGTTTGTATATCTTTTCTTAATTAAAGATAATTAGCCAAGGTATCAATTTGGAAAAAAAAAATTCAATTTTTAAAAATGTTAATCCTCACAAATTGAAAACTAGTTAATTCTTAGAGGCAACTCCAATAGATGTTTGCCACAATATATTGCAAAATGCAAAAATATCCTATTGCAACCCTAGCTTTGGGCTCGTGACTAAGGCAAGGGCTTGCAAAGGTGTGGGCCAAGAGTTAAGTTCAAAGTCACATTTCATATTCCCGGGAGTGTAAGAGAATGTGAAGGAATGAACCCCAACACTCCCAAGTGAACTCCTATTTTGGGAGTTGGAATTTTCAGAGGGTGATTGTAGGAGTCAAATTCATTGGATTGAAGAGTTCCTTATACCATTGGATGTAAATGGCTAAAATCAGATCGCATGATCCATTTGGGGTACATAAAACATAAGTTATGGCCATTTTGACTTTCGACCATTAAAAGTTGGGAATTGCCCTAATTTACTTGCATGCAGGTGGCGTGTCACATATTGTTGGAAAGATTTCGACAAGGGGTACAATGTTTGTTTAAATTTCACCTCAATCAAAGGTTTACACAAGAAGTTATGGGCCCCCAAAGTTGTGAGAATCTCAATTTTGAAAATTTAAATAATTCCTTCTTTTGAGATTTAAATAAAAGGGTGGGGTTTTAGGGGTTTAAAGTTTTCATCTTATTAGCTAGACCTTTTATTACATGCTAGTAATTATGGTTACACGATTTTTTTCAAGAAAAGATAATCAAAATTTAACTATTGTGATAAATTTAATAAGTTTGATTTGTTAGTAATACATGTAAGAGTGTTTAATGTTTATTTCTAGACTTATATTAAAATAATTGTTGGTGACTTCTAAAAGGTGGGTAGGTGGAAAACATTCCCATTCATTTAAGAAAAGTTGAAGATTATTTTGGAAGGCGAGTTGGTAGGTTGATTTTAAAGATAAAAATGAAAACATTTGGGAACAAATGAAGAAGATCCATGTGTGGTATGGAACCTTTAAAAGGTTTGACCCATTCTCTTCATGTTGTTGAAAAGGAGCTTGGATGAAATCTATGTTGTCAAGTTTTCAAAAAAGTTTGAAAAATGTTGGAAATCGATGTTTTTAAACCAAAAGTGCGTGCAAATGCAAGAACTATGTGCTTTAAAGAAGATAACTTTGTTTGGGTGAATTTAAAAGTATGGGTGCAATCATACTAACATGTATCATTAACAATTGTAACCACTGTTTAATTTTTTGAATTTTGAATTGTAAATAATAATAATAAATATAACTTATTTTTATAAATTTTTTTATTGTAAAAACATTATGTACATATCATAAGAATTTGAAATCAATATAATGAGTAAAAATTACACAATTTTCACTTCTAAAGATTTGTAACCACTACTTAAAAACACTTTTGGCCTCAAGGTTGCTACTGCAAGGTGATGGAGGCAGTGCAGATCAGAACAAATTTTTTTTGGGTCCCGGGGCCTAATGAACTTGGATTCATCCCTTTCAGTGTTACATTCATGGATGGTGCATTGGTGGGTGCTAAGTTGCTTAGGCCAAACCTCCTCTTGGTCTCAAATTTTAAGGATATAAGCCCTGCCCCCTTTCCAGAAAAGTGTTCTTTGTGATTGTCAGCCCTCTCCTGTGGAAGCTATCAAGTTTGTGCAAAATATTGCAAAAAAAAATCTAAGAATGCATTTCATGGGATTCTTGCAGAGGCAAGACAAACATTCCACCATTACCAAGATTGTGTCATTTCTGCGCACTTGTCTACGCAGGAAGTTGCAACTTTATACCCAACGTTTTTACTTTGTATTTGAGCTTGGTGGTGAAGTTTGGAACTTTGATTGAGAACTTCAAAGGTGGTTGGTTCAAAAGTTGAATGTTTGTATAAACTAGACTCTGGATGTTTGACATTTCTGAAGTTATGTTGCATATGATTTCACAAATGTTAAAAGACTAGAATTCTAGAATTTGTGATCCTATTACATCACCTGCAAACTAGTATTTCTAATCAATTATATATATGGAGTACAACACAAATTATCGTCAACCAAGTTGACTCCATTGACGTCTTAATGTCTTATTTGTGAACCCAATGTTCGGTATGGGTTGCAACAATTCAGCAGATAAAGTCACTGAGAAACCCAAATAGGGAATATAAGTCCATTTCAATACATCCAAAGGAGTATTTTAAAATGCAAGTTTATGGTTCATGGTTCTTGTAGTACAAGCATACTGATGATAACATAGTCATAAGAATCTTCAATCTAATAAATGTTTTGGTGAAATTCATCCATATATTTGGTATGCATCATTAGAAGGGGGGGAAGTTCCACGACATCCTCTGAAAACTATCCAAGTTCAAGATGCCAACAAATTGTCAAGAAATTCCCAAAACCTTGCCAACTTTGTAGATATCGATCCTTGTGATGAAATACTAGAACATGATGGTTCCCAAGTTTGAGTCTTAACATTTAGACAAACATGAGGTCTACAAAGTTATGATTTCCAAAGACAAACCCTGTGTCCACCATACCCACCACTGTACAGACCAGAACTTTCAATTAGGTGAACCAACAGTATCTGATTTTGTGCAATGAGAAAGATCAGAACCAATTGTGCTCTAGTGCAGGATATTCTCTTCACAAGATTTCTCCAGATCCGCTTAGAACTGAAAGTGCCATTCATGAAGTGCAGATACAAGACATAATCTTTTTAGAGCTGAAAGATGATCGCAACTCATCAGAGAGTTGATGTACACCATCATCTCACTGAATGGTTTCTCGAATAATCAATCTACTTCATATATTCATTAGCCACATCACACAAAAGAACTCCATGTAGACCTTGTGTGCATCCAAGGTTGTGCTTCCAAATCAGGTAAAGTATGTTATGAGTACAACTGTATAAGACCCATGACAACCATTTAGCTGACCTGAGTAGGGCAGTCTTTGAACTGTCTTTGTGATCTAAGTATCATTTCAAACTACCATGATGCGTACAAAATGTGAAAGCACAGAATGTAAGGAATTGGTTTTACAAGCTGCTGTTCAAACTGGATTGACAGTACTGAGCTCCCTGTGAGATTGGCTACCAACTGTTTCCTTCTCTGCATCCTCATTCTCACCAGACAAATCCTCCAAAGATCTTCCCTTTGTCTCTGGCACAAAGAATGTCATGAAAAAGCCCACACCATTGATGATTGACAGCAGCAAAAATGAGTTTTTCACTCCAATTCCCCTTGGATACCCTGGGTCTTGTTGTCCTGTATGCTGCCCCTGAGCAGCATACAAGAATCCAAAAGCACCCACAATTGCTCCTGCCTTGCCGGCAGCTGCTGAAAGACCATGGCAAGTTGATCTCAACCTAGCTGGGAAAAGTTCAGCAGGGACAATGAATGTTGTGGCATTTGGGCCAAAGTTGGCAAAGAAGAAAGTGAATGCATACAAGACAATGAAAGCAATGTGGTTTCCACCACAGTACTTTGATGGGTTGTTGGGGCAAGGCTGACCACGCAAGTGGTAGTAGTCAAAGGTCAATATGAGCATGAAGAATGTCATGAAGAAGAAACCCATGAGCTGGATTATCCAGCGCCCAATTATATCAATGAAGGCAACAGTGAACCAGTACCCAGGGACAGTGGAGCAAAGTGCAAGCAATGCTTGTGCCCGGCTGATCCTGAAAACCTCCTCCAGAGCACTCATGGTCTTCCCCGGTGGCAACCAGCCCACAGCTGTGTAGATGTCCTTCTGGAACAAGTTCTGGCTGTAGAATGCAATGTCAAGCAAAAACCAGGTACTCGTGGTTCCCAGGAGCTGCAGACCATGTCTCTTTGCAAACTGCATTGAAAACAGTCCATACTCTGGTGCTGCAACTGCCCACAAACAAGCATGAGCAATGCACAAATAAAACTAACATACACCTGAACACTGTGCTACCAACTACAGTCCATAGCCAATGTCACAGAAAACCCTTGATCAATGAACTATCCTGCACTGTCTCAATCAGCAATGTACTGTGGCCAAACCCTGAAAGGCTGTTAACTGAGTAAATACCTCTTTGAGCCTCCAGGTTCATGTTACCAGTGCTAGCAAAATCACCAAAATCAACCTGCAGGACTCGGCCCATATCTATAGCAGCACGCTTGTCATTCCTCTCAACCAGGGCAGTGTACCGAGCAGTCTCAGGCATCTTCATCCGATAGTAGAATGTCAGAGCTGCAGGAAGAGCTCCGAACATGAAGATGATGCGCCACACATAGTCAGCTTGGTGAGGGGTTGAACCAACTGGATCCACTTGAAACGCAGGGCGAGGGTATGCATGTCTGAAGATTGCTGAGATAATGATTGACACAGCTGCACCACCGAGGATTCCAAATCCCTGCATGGCAAACACAGCAGCAATGAAAGCACCTCGTGTTTTCTTGTTTGCATACTCAGACATGATTGTTGCTGACAATGGATAATCACCACCGATGCCAACTCCAAGCCAGAACCTGTGGCACAAAACCGGCAATATAACAAACACCATGAGAGAGGGATAGCCAATTACCCAGCGGATCAGCAGGGGAGTTTCAAAATATCTGCAGCAGTCAAGAATGTTTGGAGCTTTTGACTATTTCTCACCTGAAAAAGCACAATGTTGACATGACAGATTTCGCACTGTCGCCAAAGGACAGCCCACAAGCAATTGAAGTAATGATCATCAGCAACAGAGTGTAACCATACACCTTTTTGCGCCCAAGCTTGTCACCTAACCACCCAAAAAGCACTTGCCCCACAAGAGTGCCGCAGAGAGCCACACCAGTCACAGCTGATGAAACATTGGGTGGGAGTGATCCAGGCTTTCCTGTAGTAGGGTCGTAGTAGTAGATTCGGCCAAGCAGACGAGTGACAGTGGATATACAGAAAAGATCATACGCATCCGTGAAAAACCCCATCCCAGCAATGATGATGGTTGTAAAATGGTACCATTGTGTCTTGGCTTTGTCAAGAGCCCCAAGCACCTCCATGGATCCCGCTGTCATGGTTGCACTCTTGCGTTGCACCACAACACACTCTCTGCAACCCCACAATTATGGTACTATGTGAGTAAGGTCTTCCACAATCTCAAAACTGGACATCCTGGGCCCCTTCAGTCTCAGTTGCATAAAGTTGTGTCACCCACCCTTTCTACAATTTTCTGCCAAAGTTGATAGCACAATTTTCAAGCTCAAAAGCTTACAAACCCATGACCAAAACCAAAGATTCAACATAACCCATTCTAGACATTTGCCCTCATTACATACACATTTTCTTATCACCCAAAATTCAAAATACCCATTCTGGACATTTGCACTCATCATCGCATGCACATTTTCCTGTGACCCAATATTCTCCTGTGACAGTACACAAGTCTTATGTAGTTTGGAAAATTTCTTGCATGCAGATAGACAACTCAAGCAGGAACTTCATTGCAAGTTTTAGAACGGTTTCAGAATTGCACTCTGCATGCATCAATAAACCTGCCACTACTATGATCCTAGTGAAGTATTCCATCGGAAGCACCACCTTCTTTTCTACCCAAGAACGTCAAGAAGACAGGCTCGTTGTTCGATGGCCCACAAACGTGTTGGGCATTGATGGTAGATCTCTGTGGCAAGGAGAAAGAAAGGCGAGAAAAACACACAATTGGGTTGTATCTTTATTAGACAAAGAAAGATGAAACCAGTGTGTCCTCGTCCTTCCCTTTTAACGTAATGTGCCACAGAGCCACCCCGCCGCTCCCGCTTCCGAATTTGCTGGGAATTTGGCCTTACAACTGGTGGTTGCTTACTCACTCACACCTACCAGGGCCTAAACTCCTTTTGTTTTCTTCCTTCTTCTTCTCCAAAAAGCTTAGATTCCACATGGGACCCATTCCATCCTCAATTCCTTGTAGCTTTTCAACGGATGTGCAACAGCGCAACTTCCAAATCTCGGCAACAAACAAAAAGCACGACGACGACGACGACGACGACGAAAGGAAACTGCATGTTATGAGTCTGTCACAACAACTGCTGCTTTCCTTCGGTGGCGCTTAAATTTAGGGTTCGCTAATTCCCACCTTTCTAAGCCCTAATCCTCTGTCCCTAATCAACTTCTCCCAAAATCCACAATTATACTTCTTTATATCACCACTCTTAAAAAAAAAAACCCTAAATCAAACTCCCAAACTTTTTTTCCATCCATTTTGTGCCCATGTTCAGCCTCTCCCAAAATCCACGGTATTGCTTTTGTTATCACTCTAAAATTCCCCTCTAAACCCTAAATCTCAACTTTTTCATTCATCCATTATTTGTATGTCTATATTCAGCTTCTCCCTAAATCCACAATATAGTTTTGTTATCATCTTCAAAAATCCCCCCCCTGAATTGCAACTTTTCCATCTATACCTTACCCTAAGGTCAATTTCATCATTAAATAATTCTTGAAATAGTGAAATGAAAATTTGTGAAAAGTATGTTAACATGTTGAAAATCATCATAATTATCATAGGCTACATTCTGAATAATTTTCACTACTCATATCACAATATTATAATAGATGATGGAAAAAAATATAATTTCAAAATTTAAAAAACAAATATATTTTTTGAATTTTTTTTTATTGGTTTTGTCAATGTGGAAACTGACCCTATGCCCTAATATATCCAATTGTTGGGGCATTCACACTACAATGTGTAATGTTTTTGTTTTGTCCATGTAATATATGGCTCCCAATTGTTGGGGCTTTCACACTACAATGTGTAATTTTGTTTCTTTTACCTCCTTGCACATTGGGCACATTGGAATGAGTTACCAAGGTTCTACTATTCCAACCTTGGTAACAAATCTTGTAAACCCGGCTATTTCCACCCCTCAAATACTCAAAGTGGGTAAAGCATTATACATAATTTAGTGGGAAATAACATAAGTGGTTTTTATGTAGAACACATGTGGGATGGTTAGTACATAGCTATCCACCATGGTTAGCTATGGCACTTTGATTTAGCTATGGGACGGGAATACAATGAAAAAAATGTTTCCCGTTCATATATCATCCATCCTGCATGGTGCACGGGTAGGTACGAGTTCATTCTTGCTAATCTAAAAATGGAGAGATCATTTAACACTTAAAGTAGATGTAAATTAGTCCTCTTGTACACGTAATGGTGCCTTTTGGTCTTGTGAATAAAGGTGCCCTCAAAATGCTCAAGGAAATTTCTCCAGTTGCTTCAAGTATGTTAAAATTGTTTTGTTTATGGTCCATGGGGCTGGAATGGATAAGCCTCCAAAGGTCCATAGTACAATCCGTACCTTGTATCAAAGTTCCGAAAGAATCCCAATTTGTTGTTCTAACCCTTGTATATAGTCCAAAAGGCAAACGACCCATAATGGGTTATGAATGAGCCCACCGAACCAATCTTGGTCCATTATAGGGTTTATATTTAGGGTTCATATTTAGCCCACTTGAACCCTAAATATAAACCCTATAAATTTCGTGGTTTATTTTTGGAGGGAACCTTGAAGGCATAAAAGGATATGTGGACAATTCCTTGATCCCCCTCGGCCATGGAAGGTAGGCTTACAAGAGCACGATTTGGAATTGGATGGTCTAGATTTTAATTCTGCGAGATCTAACGGTGCATATGCTCATTCAGAGAGTCTTAGGAATTTTTTCCTTGACTTATTAGGAAAGCTAAGAGTTGGGGTTACGAAGGAGTAAAGGAGTATCTATCTCCCTTCGGCTCTTGGGAAGGTCAAGGTTGGTATTTTTAGGATTTTCCCCACACAAAGTAAACCACCTACATACATCCATACGTACATATGTACGGAAGGAAAGGACATTTGGTGACTCTTGGAACGTACATATAAAAAGTACAAGAGAAACTTCTTCGTGTTTACATGCATGTCATTCTTTTTTCACGATATTTTTAGTACATTTGCACGGCACAAGCTCAACTTGTTACAAATATTGATTTTTTTATGTGTATTTTTAGTACATTTGGGTGGTGAGAGACAAAGCTTACTATGCACGGCCGCTCATTTTTGTGAACATATTGCACCCAACACGGTTCTAAAGCTCTTCTTCTTCCATACAATTTCCAACTACTAAAGCATATGACCATGTAAAAATAATGAGGTTCCTTTCACACTATTGTACCAAATCAACAATGTTTTTTCCCACCTTCATTAGAGCACCACCCCCCCCCCCCAAGAAGGCCATCAACCCAGTCTCGACAACCTAGTCTCAACTCTCTCACATCTCAAGCAGGTAGATAGCTTGCTAGAGCAAAAGTAGCCAGCAACTTAATACCTAATCCATACTCTCACACGGTGAGACATATTTGTTAGGGTTCGAAGAGTATGCTTCTCTTCATGTCATTAACCCTTAAACATTAGAAAGGCCCAAGATATATTGGGCTGCTTAAATCCATCCCAAAGTACATAATTAAACCTTGGTCAATTAAGGTATGGCTTGTCATAATATGCATGAGGAGCTAAGTAGTAGTTGGGCCTAGACTCTGGACTCCAGATTCGTGGAAGGTTTTGTGGTAAAGACACTCTTGTGTACTTGTTCATACCAGATTCGAAGGACGTATCTGTTGGCTCTTTTGTGTTGCCAAAGCCAACTTTGGCCTTTGGAGCATCAAAAGAGGTGATTAACAACCCAAAAGGTCATCATTTGTTAACCTATCTTGACCATATCCGATTGATCTGGGGTGTAGGGATGGTTGATTCCAGACCATCAAATGATGATCCATGCACCTTGCATGTAACATTTTAGAGTGGGAGGGACACCCCGAGGCAGTGTTGTTTTTTTTGAAAAACATGAACTTGACCTATAAAAATGATTTTTCATGGAAACAATGGCCCAGACTTGCTAGGTTTCTATTTTAGAAATCCAAATCATCAAAATTTATATGATAAGCTTCCAGTAGGTGGTCAAGAATATAGAAGGATTCTAGCTTTACCTACTTTCATATCTCGTATGTAGCCAAATCTGGCTTAATCATGTTATGGATGATTACCACTTCAATTGCATCACAAAATTGAAAAAAAAAAACCCTTGCCCCATGGACATATCATGCATCATCTTAGTAGGAAACATTTGAGAAGTGTTTTAAAGAATTTTTATCTAAGTTTATTTTTCCATCTTGGCAAAGGTTCGGAGTTCAAACTTACCTCCTCCTCATGTGTCTGTTTTCCTTCCATGTGCATGTCCTAACATAGGTCATCCTTCAAGTTGCTTCTCATCATTCTTCCTAGTGTTTGCCATTGTAGTCTACCGGTCACTCCTCATTGTACTCATCATCCTTCTCGATGCCCCCCCCTTGTCCCTTGTTGCTTAAAAAACAAACAGCTCATCGTGTAATGGTTTTATCTTTTGTTATATATTGATGCAACATCATCACGGACAATGAAATCATGTTACATGGTTTGGTAATTTGAATGCAAAATCAATAGGTTTGTGATTTGTCCAAAAGGCCTTAGTTGTTCCTAACATGGATTGTGCACATGGACCATTTGACCAAATATGATCTAGCTGTGAACCATATATTGTGGTACTTTGTTAAAATTGAAGTTTCATTTTATTCACATTCATAAATTGGAATAAATGTGTTGCTTCTGAAGTTTGTTTTTGGAGGACACCAACATCAAATTCACCTAAAATAATTGTGTGACAAATGGTGGAAGAATTTGATATCAATTTTTGAATGGTGGACAAAAATGTCATTAATGATAAAAATGGGGGCTTATAAATTGCAATGATGTGAATTGCTCGATGATTGTTTTTATTAAAAGTGGCAACTATAAATTCTGCTCTAGAATTTGTAATGGATTCAAGTATAATAGTTTTATCATATAATAATATAGTTCCTTGACTTCCATAAATTTCAATTGAAATATATTTTGAACGGTTTGCGTATGGATGTGAAGTATAATGTTGCATTGTGACCTTCGTCTCATTTAACCATAAAATATGAGATGTTTATAAATTGTGATATATTTCAATATTTTCAAAATGAAGTGATTGAAGATCTTGTGTTTAAAGATTGCATTATGGTGTGTGTTTTTCTAAAAGGTTGTAAGAATGAAATACACAAGTGCCATTGAATTGTTGTTTTTAGTCATTGCATTTCATCTGAAACACATTTATCAACTTTAAAATTAACATCAATTAATGGTGTGGTAAAAATAAATTTACTTTCTTTCTTACATGGGATAATGTTATATAAGTGGGGCCATGATGATGAACTCCACTGGAATCAAATGTTAAATGGTCAAGAGTCAAACCTTGATAATGATGAATTATACAAGCTATAGTTGGTTATAAATTGGATATTGAGTACATGTGATTACTTGGCTTGAATTAACACCCACTTGTATCTCTTTAAAAATTGGTTGTAATGGTGTCCAATGTTTTGGAATATTGGTTGTGTACAAGTGTTGATTTTGTATCTTGGTTGTAAAACCAACTTTTGGATTATTAAAAACAATATATATGAAGGATTCACTATCATGTGATTTGGAGACATATGAAAAACCCCATCAGCCCCACTAAATAAACCATCATGAATGGCATAATTATTAGCACATAATTTTATCATCATACCAATTTAAACTCAAATATTTGAATTTAAGGGTCAAAACATGTAACTAGGAGCTAAAGGGATTACTTTGGAAAAGGACTACAAGTTCATTTTCCCAAAAGAAACTTTTACATGCAAATGAAATTTTGAATGAATTTTTTTGTAACTTGTAGAAAATATTTAAATGTTCCCCAATGCATCACATTATTTTTGTTAGTCATTATTGAATAAATATGAATTTTCATAAGTGTGCAAATTCCTTACAAATTCAATGTTTCATGTTGAAAAATGATCAAAATTTTAAGTCATCACTAGAAATTCTTTGGTTTTATTATACTTTAAGGTATTACTTTTCTTCATACATCATGTACATTATAACCCATTTATATGTGGTAAAAGACTCTTGAAGCTTTGAAAATTTGAAACATTATTTGAATTTTTAAAGTTTTAAAATTTCACATTTAAAAAAGTATGAATGTTTTCTGAACGTGGATAATATGTTTTTATCATCTACATTTTTTTCAATGAAAATTCTTTTATTATATGAGTCCTTTTGATAGTCCTTTGCAAAATTGACTCCATCTAACGCAGTAGGTGTACACCCATTCAGTCTTAAATTAAAACCAAAACTTAAAATGAAATCAAATGAATTTTTATTTTAAGTTCCTTAACATTCATATGAGGGAAAAAGGACAACTTGTCATGATTACTATGGTAATAAAAAAACAAATGTTTGATTTTGATTGATTATGTTTAACATCTAACACCCTTTTTAGCTCTTAGTTATGTGTTTTGACACACAAACCAATTGTTGTGATGGGTCATTTTTTAATTTGAAATGTTTGGGGCATGTGTCATGGTGTTGCTCATTAACATCAAAAACATATTCTTGTCAATTTGTATTTTCAAAAACAAAATTATTGCATTCTTTTGTTGGTTTATTTGTATCTAGTACATAAAAAGGAAAATTTAATTCATTTGGAGGTTGGCGTAAGCATATGTTATTAAGGAAGGTAACGTCTATAGGATTGTGAGTTGTAGTTTGAAATCTATTGAGGACTTCAATAAATTTTGATCACTTTGACACATGACTTGAAAGAATTCAAAATGACAAAAACAATCTAACCAAAAGTTAATCTTTAGGGCATCAATGCTATCTAACATTCCTTGGAACACCCATTTATCTTGAACCGGTGGTGCTTGATACAAATCACTTGTTATTATGACATACATATTCCCAAAAACAAGTTTATGTGCATGTTTAATGGATCTAAAACAAAGATCAATAAAAGGAAATATCTTACTACCTATAAAGGAAACTTCATCCAACACCAAAAGTTGTAATTGACCATAAATTTTTGATAAAAAAAATCGAGCCTTTCTAATGATAAAGACTACAAATGCTTACAATTTTGTGGAAGGCTAAATCCAAAGTGGATAGTAATGCCATCAATATTGAATGTTGTTTTGCCTATATACAACATTAAGATTATTTTTTGCTTCAAAGGATCAGAGCAAAGTTGTTTGTTATAATGTTTTAACAAGCCTTGTATGAGAAGGACTGTGAATTTTACTAGTACCTACTCTTCTTGTGAGGAATAAATGAATTGGTTGATTAGGATATATCTTTTTTCTATACATACAATCATCATAATTGCATGTTGTTCCCTATTCAATTTATGAACTTGGGAATAAAAGTATGCATTTGGAACCAATTTTTTTTTTAAATTTTTAAATTTTTATTTTTTTGGTATATTACACATGGAATAGTTGATAAAAAACATTGAATTTTTATGTGAAACTCACATCCAATATCATAATGTTCAATTCCAATATAGTTGGTGATGGGATGTAATGAATTTATAAATTTTTCAACATTATCAAATTTATCCATCCAAATACTTTTACTATTTATTTCTGCTAGTTTGTGTGCATGTAGTTCAATGTCATTCCAATTTTGTAACCCTTGTGTTTGCTTTTGGAATTTAAAAATAAATTTTGAATGTGCATGATTTATTGAATTCTCACAAGCAAGATATGCATCATGCCATGACTTATGTTTTCCAAGTTGTGATTCTTTTCAAGTTGTAAAGGGATGGAACAACAACAATTGTTCTCAATAATAATTTTCCAGATTTCCATGTTTATTGTAATTCACGTATCAACTTATTACAAGAACTCACTATTTTTTGAAATCATTTTCATTTAAATTATAATTTGCTACAAATTCACTTAAAGTTAAAAAATGTAAAGTTTCATGATGTTTCAGTTATTTATTAATCAGTGATTAGGCTTTGATGTTAATGGAGTTTGAGGGTAGTTCAATCAAAATTTTAGTCAATTTGAGCACAAATGCATGTTCAGGTTGAAGTGATGTGTTTAAAAATGAAAATGATCTAGAAGCATGATAAAGAGGTAATGATAAATTGATATAAGTTGTTAATTGGGCATACATTTGTTGCACATTTAGAAAAGCATTACTTAATTTCTTGATCCTTAAATTTGCATCAATATTTTAATCTTCACATTGTTTAATGATGGTTCGAATTCAATCGTGATATATTTATCATTTCTTGTTAGATTTGATGTGCAATATCTTGTTGCAGCATATGGGTCAAGAATAAATTGTGTGTTAGTGTTGGCTTCCCATAGTGGTGCAACTTTTATAACATAAGCATTTATTCCAATGTCTTTCATTTCTCTCTTCAAGAAAGGGTGGGCTTTGTCAATTTGTTACATAATGATTCAATATATATCCAAATTCAACATCAAAAGAAAATCTTCAAATGAGATTTTCAAATGAAATATTGACTCCCATTTCCATATTGTTAAGGGTTTCAAAGATTCTATTTGCAATGTTTAACAACTTTTTAATTTCAAAATATGTTATAGTTTACATTTAATGGTTTTAATATGTTTGTGCAAGGCATTAGTGGCAATGGATAATGAAATCGACTCCTACAAGTTCATTTATGTTTATGCATTTGTGAATCTTGCAAATGTGAGGGAAGTAATGAATTGTTCAATGTTACATATTTGTCAACAAATTGTTCAATGGTTTCATTATTATCTACTCCATAAATCAAGGCACCTTTTATCCATAATAAGCCATGATCATGTTCAATTCCTCTATTTTGAAATTTGGTTACAAAATAAAAATCATTAATTTTACCAAATATAAAAGAATCTTGTTTTAAAAGTTTACAAAATGCAACCATATGATGGTTGTAATAACATGCAATTTTTTTAATGCATTAACTCCCATTGAGCAATATTTTGATATCAACATTTTGCCAAAATTGAAGGTTTCTTAAGCATTCCAAAAAATAAAATGAGATAATTACATTCTTTGCTATTTGGATCTTGAAAAAGTCCAAGTGGTCTATAATCTTGACTAAAGGTCACTATAATAACATTTTCATCATTCATAATTTGGTTAGTTGGTGAAAAAATATGCATTAAACTATCAAGTATTTTTTCAAATTTTTTTAAGGATCTTGTTCAGTGTCCATTTTTGTGTCTTGGGAAGTTTTAAGATTATTTTTAATTTGTTGATGTTTAACAATGTTGAACATGTCTTCCCACATAGGCCTCATTGAAAATTTTGCATCTACATATAATGGATTTTCATGAGAGTTCTCAAAGTTAACATCACTTGGTTTGGCCTAATGTTTCATAATGGATACAATGATTTATATTTTAATTTACATTTCAACATAATACCAATTGTGGCTTCATCATTCGGCATGCTTGGCAATATGGATTGTGTTCTATTTACATTGGTTAGTACATTTATAATACTATGTCAAATTTTGTATTGACCATACCCTTCAACTTGCCAAATTTGTGTAAACGCTTGTCATGGAATTGTTTTAATGTTGACTTGAATAAGTATTTTTTTGATATAGATTTAAAAACATCAACTAAAGTATTACAAATTAATTTTTTTTATTACAATAATATTTTAAATAATTAATGTATAGATATAAAATGTGCTTTCATTGATTAAACTACACAAGAAATATCATTCTTTTCATATGAAACCAAATGTTTAAATTTACAACTTTTATAATTTGCAATCATGATGTGGAGGTCAAGAACTTCAATTATAATTTTAGATTCATGTCTAGAAACATAAATAATATATTATAATTATTTATTGGTCAATATTAAGATTAAAAGTGTAGTTGAATGGAAAGGTGCAACACAAATTCAATTGAGTGTGAGGATCATGAACTTTTAAATAATAACATGCACAAAGAAATCTTAAGGTTTTCAAGATCTTGATGTGATAATAGGTTGAGAGACATGTGATTATAGTTAACATCAATTGATTTAACCCAAATGTTAAATCTTTGAATAATATAGAATTTGAAATCAAAAACCAAACTTTGAACATATTTTAACTACATGAAAATGAAAGAATGAAAATTGATTTGATGAATTTGTATGGTTGAAAGAAAAATTCTTGTTCATCTCAATTTTGCACTTAATTTGCAAGCATTAGTATATTGATCACAAATTAAATCATTTAAAATTCTTTTTCCCCTTTTTTCCCCTTTTTTCCATCTTTTTTGCATTTAATGGCAATGAATCATCATCCCTTCATGCATTTAATTCAATTATTAACACACATAATTTAGAAAAAAGTTGAAACCCCCACAATCTATTCATGGGATGTAGAAATCATACATGATGTAATTTATTCATAATATTTTCAAGATTATTTAAATACATTTGATTGTTGTAATACAAAGGCAGCTTCATCATATGTTTGTAGAATAATTAATGAATATATATATTTATTAAGAATGAAAGTTCTAAATACTTTTAAAGAAAATGTATTTCCTTCAAAACATTTTAAAAATTTGGTTTTGAAAATTATAACATATCTACAAATAATATGATTAATGTCAAGGATGCCAAGGTATTGTGGCAGTAAATAAAATGTAAATATATAAAACTAACATCCATGTACCATAAATTATGAAATAAAAAAGTTAACTTGTTTTCTTCCAGAAGGACATATTTCCATATAGGATCATGATCAATTTATTAACATTGTAAAAGAGGATAAAAGATGAAAATGTTGCAATATAGCAAGATCATCGCCATTTTAGCTGCATTGCAAATTGAAAAAGAAAAACCTTGCCTTACAATTGTCATTACCATTGTAAAAGAGGATAAAAGATGAAGATGTGTAACTCATAGTAGTGACATACGAAATACGAGTATTTTTTGAAGGTGCTCAAAAAGAAGTATTTTCAAGTATTTTTAAGAAAACATTATAATGATACAAAGGTTTGAAAATTGGCCTTTGTATCAAGTATTTTCAAGTATTTTTTAAAAAGCCCAAAAATACGTAAAATATGCGTATGTTTGAATCGAATTGAGCGTATGTCACTACTATGGTGTAATTGGAAGAAATCAAATGGTTTTTGTATCTTTTAAAATTCATTTCTTATATTGAAAGTTTGTTAGGATTTATCATTAAGTAATGACCAATGTTGGGGTGGTTTTTAGGAATTGGATGAAAATTGTGTTAGTGTTTAGGTTTTCACTAAGTTGATGGTTTTCACTAAGTCAAGAATCAGGCATCATGAAAATTGACTATGTTTTTTTTGTTAAAAAAACTTGATACCCAACTAGGGTATTGTGTTTACACCCAATCCCAGTTCTCACCCTTGTATATAGTAAAAGAAAATGAAAAAATACATTTTAGGTGTTAAATGATTGTTTTTTTCAAATCCTATTGCAAGGTATCCCATGAGTTTCTTAAACAAAGGGCAAAAACATACTACAATGATTCCTTTTGGGATGCTTTTGGGTCTAGTATTATAATACATACAATATAATTGTTCCAAAAGTATGGTAGATTTAATTTTGGGTATGCATCTTGGTTTTTGGGCCTTTAAATTATTACTTTTACAAAACTAATGTTATGTCATATTATTTTCATAATAATAATAAATTTCATTATCTATATTGAAGGATCTATGAATATATTTATAGTATACGTTGGTATCATAGGGCCATTGTCTCGTTTTGACTACATTAACTTTAATGTTTCATTAGTTATTAAAATAATCCATTTGAATGAAATTGAAAAAATGTCCCATCTAGCTATGCTTGTCATCATCCATGTCAATGTGATTATTTGTTAAAATTTCAATTTATCACATACTTATCACATCTTTGTTGAAAAAACTTAATTTTTGAGATGAAAATTCTCAAATGAGTCACATGGTATCCAAACATGATTTAAATTATGTGAAATGACATCATTCAATACACCTTCAACTTTCATAAAGATTAAAAATCATTTAAATTGCTTTTGAAATATATTTGTGTTTTTGAATACACATGTACACTACATTTGTTTGCACAAATATACTCCAATTTCCCATTTATAAAATGAAATGAAATAATTGTTTTTTTAATATCTTGTTTAGGTTATATTCTAACATGATATGCAAAAATATTGTGAAATTATTTTAAAGGTTTGAGGTGGGATACATTCAAACATGCACACCCTTGGAAAGTAATGTGCTTTCACCCACAAGTCTTCTAGAAGTTAGGGTTTAGGATGGCTAGGGTTTCAACTTTCAATAGTTTCTCTTCCTTTGTTTCAACAAAAATAAAAGGGGTCCAAGTTCAAGCTTGGCCCCACTTTGTGTTTTGTGTGATTTTGTCCACAAATGAAAGTCTTCCACATTTTTAGATTAAAGAAACATTTTTTTTTTCAATTGTGCATTGTGTTATTTAGTTCTTTGTTGCATTAAAAAAAAAATTCTTACTTGATAATCTACCTTTCTTTTCACAAATTTTTTCCACATTTTTTTCACATTTTGTTTACTCCTTGATGTTTGGCTTTTTTTTTTGACACTTGCTCCCATCACCTCTTTCATAGCCATCAAATTCATAATCAAATTTTTTTTAATGAAAAAATATTCAATTTTTTTCAAATGATATTTGACCATAAAGAATCGCCATTTGATAATCAATAATTCTCACATTTTTGAAAACCGTTTTTACGAGATTTGAATAAATCTTTATATTAAGAATTTTTTTGAAACCTAGTCTAGTTATTTAAAATGGAAAAAAAAAATCTAAAAAACCAGGTCAATTCTCAAATTTTGTTCCCTTAATTGGAACCAATGGTTTTCAAAAAAAAAAATGAGAACCATTCAACACTAGTAATGAAATTTATAACCAATATAATGTTGGTCATTTGCCCACATAATTAATGATGTTTGAAATTGAATTTTTAAGTAACATATTTTCAAAAAAATAATGAAAATATCATAAACTTGATTAAACTTGAACAAATAAAAAGATACTTTTTATTCGATAGAAGATTCATGCAAAGGTCTTTCTATTTAAAATAAAAAAATTTGGATTGTTAAATATGGCATTATCCCAACAAATTGTTAGTAACCATTAGTTTTGTCACAAGACATCCATGAAGTTATTTTAGTTTATTTATTCAAATTATGTGCACATAATCCTATAATAGTGATCAAATGACATTTTGCATGTATAATGTCTTATAGAGACATTCATAAATCTTTATTCAATTTTGTTGAAAACTGATCTAATTATGTGACAACAAAATGTCAATGTGTATTTCAAAAAAAAATTTATTTGCAAGTATAAATCTCCAACCATTATTTGATTGATTTTATTTTGTATTATTGAATCTTCAAATTGTTTCATCTTTTGTTTCATTTTGTTTAAATGATTTGACAAATTGGTAGGTTTCAAATGTTTAGGTTTTTTCTTTTGAAAGATAAAAACCCATGTCATTTAAACATGCTTGTAAAGGTATAAGTGCCTTGATATCATATGGCTTGTGCTATAGTAATGATGCGATGCATAAAACATATTCCAATTATTTTTTTTAAATAAAAAAAAGTTGAAAATAAAATACATAGGAAGAACATTGAGGAAAATCTTACATCCTATTGGTCCACTAATTCTTTCAATCAAGTAAATGCAAGATATGGTGGTTCACTTTTTGGAAAAAAAGAGAATTTCACACTAGTCCATTTTATGGCGTTAAATTTCAAATTTAATATGGTGACATTGGTTAAATGGTAATGCATAAAAAATAATAGTCCATATCAATAGGAGCTCAATTCTAAAAAAATTGCAACTTTGAAAATAAATTGAAAATTGAAAAGTAAACAATTTTAGGGATTTATGAAAATATGGTTCAATTTTGGCCACTAAAAAATCCCTAGTTAGAATTTGGTTATAATTTTCAAAAAATGAATTTCACATAAAGGTTCATTATTTTATGCTACAACACATATTGAGTCCTTATAGATAATTTGAAATGAAATCCAATATGAACCACTCAATTTTTTACCATTCTAGTTAGTTAACAAGTCCACATCTTTTGATTTCAAAATTTCATCATTAAAACTGAGTGTACTTTATATAATTAATGATCACATACTTGGGTGCAAACAAGATATAATGGGTCAACACAATTACTTTAGAAAAGGATTGTATGTCATTTTTCCAAAAAAAAGCTTTGGAATGAATATAAATGAATTTTGGAATTTTTTTTGCTGCAACTTGTTATAAAAAATGTTTATAAATTTCATTAATTAGATTTTTGGTTTGAATTCCTTAACATTCATATGAATGAGAAAATAATAATTTGTCATGATTGCCATGACTTTAAATGACAAACCATAAATATTTATTTTATTTTGATTGTTTTTTTTGGTGGTCCAACGTCCATTTTGGCTTGTTGGATTGTGATTACACCCACCTATTTTCATTTTCAAATTGTTAATGTAAAACCAATTGCCAATTGACAAGCTGACAATTTTATTATTCATTGTAAGTGTCCAAGGAAAAGGTACCCTATTGAAATTAATAAATTGAGTCCAAAAGCATACCACCATATCTTGCACATATCCAATTGTTCACCTACTACACACATAATGAAATGAACACACACTTGTTGTGTAACACTTTAAATGAGTGCAAACCACAATGAAGGAAACAAAAATATGCACATGCCCAAACATAAAAACTCATGACAAAAAATCTTTTATCATAAATTATAATCTATATGATAAAAACAAAAAAATAATATTTTAAATTCTATATGATCAACCTTTAGTAATGTTTTCTGTTCAAAACATATTTTTTCATTGGATCATTACCAAATTTATTACTTGCTTTCATATTTTCACCCTGCTTCCCTTTGTACATACAACTCTCACATAATATTTGGATGGTTGTAAGAAATCACACAATTTTGTACAATTCATGATTTATATATTTTAAAAAAAAGGTTGGGAAAAATAAAAAGAAGATTGAATACTATAAATAATATTGAAACAACTCCATCATGGTTGTTTCTACATATTAAATGCAAAAGCATTTCTCCATTCTCATCTTTTGCATTGACATCTATTCATTTGTTGACAATTTGTTGAACAATGACAATGACTTGACATCATGAAATAGCCTTGATGTAAATAAATTTTGACCCAAAAGAATATATTAACATAATGCAATGAAAAATTTGTCTTTTCCTTGTCTTGGTGCAAATGTGTAATGTAAGGAAATTTGTTTATCTGAACCAAGACAAGGAAAAGACAATTCTTCAAACGTTTTTGAAGCACAAGACAATAATTCATTCCTACAGGAATTGAGACACGAAAAGACACACAGATTTTCTTAAAAATTATTTCATTCCATTCAAAATGTATTGGAACCATCAAAATCTTTTTTTTTTTGAGATAAGACAAACAATGGTTCGTAAACTCATCCACCTTATACCAACCAACTCTGATTAACGTTACGACTAAAATTTCAAATGTGGCAAACCAAATACCGTACCCTTCAGGAAATCTTGTTGATGAGCCATTTTTCTCCACCAACCAGCAAACACTGCCATAGTAGACCTTTGGAGCATTACCTATCATGCTTGACCACCAACATTTTATAACTGGCCAAGCATTTTTGGACATGGGTCTTTAAAGTGGTCGATATCAATGTTGGCTGGCTATTGAGAAAATGAGTACGAAGGTACGTATAAAAAATAACCTTTGACATCTGAAATTGGTTGAGAGCATCTCCACTGGTGCTCAGTATACGACTCCAGACACTAAAATTTATTGTGAAAATGTGAAAATGTGCCGGTTTAGCTCAGGAAATTGGTTTTTTTGCGCCACATTCATGCACCGTACCGTGGCTGGTAAAGGGCGCAACACAGTTGTGCACCTCAAAAAAAGAGTGTAGTAAATTGGACCTGACTGGCGCTCAGTATTCTGATTGGTCGGTCATAATGATTGGTCCAGGTGGTTTGCTATTAGTACTTCCCACGTGCTCGCAGTTCCAGTTCCAGTTTTATTGGTGGGGTTGCCAAAAAAAAACACAGCTAAACTTAGACATTTAATTTAATTATCCAGAGTGACGTACTGAGCACCGGTGGAGATGCTCTAAGAACCAAATAGAGAGACCGTATTTGTGTGGTATGTATTCTGTAGATACTTGATGAGACTCTAGTACTGTAATAGCTGGATGGGTTTGGCACATAAGTGCCAAATAATTAATTAATTTTGGAATTTTGGTACAGATTATAAATATTAAATGCACAACAACTACAACAAGTTTTTTTTGTTTTGCTGTCGTTTTAGCTGGTTCACAAACAAGTGTGTTACTAGGCTAGGATTTGATTATAATTCAAATCAATTGCATGCAATCTGAATTCTTGACAAAAGAGCTAATGATTTTTCAAAATTTTTGACAAAATAAAAAATTATTTAATTTATGTTGAAGTCATAGTATGGGTATTGCTTTGGCAAAAACTCAAAAATCAACTTGTACCCTCTCAAATTTTTGTGCTAATGAGTTAACCCTTAAATCCTTAAACACTAGAATCTTTTGAGTTATCACTAAATTTCCTTCAGCTGCACTTCTCCCATCTTAGCTCCACTTTCAGGTCCCCCCCCTTAACTTGAATTTGACCGGTTGGGGTTAGCAATCAATCAATCGTGAAAGGTGCATGAAAAATGAATTCTTTTTGAGGATATATTATTATTATTATAGCTACCGAAGCTTGCCTTGACATTATTCAATAGGGTTATCAGGTTGGGTATTTCAAAATTGATGCTTATTGCATAACAAGTGAGTATTATTGAAACATTACCATGTAAGTTGATGTATTGGATGATTTTTGCTTGAAATTTTATACCTATTGTGGTATATCCATACTTACATGAAATCGAGACTGTAAAGAGTCAGAACCTACTAATAGCAACCACTTGGACCAATCAATATATTTGACGAGAGAGAGAGAAGTAAATGTTAGATTGTGTGGTGGCCATTTTTTTTTTATCAACCTTAGCATATTGAGCCAAAATGATAAGCCACAATCATTTTCCTGAGCTTGTCGGGGCAAATTTGTATTGATCTTTATCTCAAAAATGATGTGCTGTCTGCTGGTGGAAGATGCCCTTAAGAAAGTGTGGCTCGATTGAAGAGGTCTTTGAATAACAAGCCTTTTTCCAGCATGGGGGTCTGTCTGACATAGCCAAACGACAAATGCCATAAATGTGCCAGATTTTGAAGAATTTCTTTTTCCCCAAATTGCCAGAATTTTTTATGATAAGTAGCCAAGAATTTAGGTCTCTTACATAGGTAGGTAGGTAGGTAGATAGGTGGAAAATAGGTAAGGGCTGTTTTTATTTACCTACCTATTACCAACCTGCTTGTTTGTGGGCTGTTAGTAGGTAGGTAGGAAAAAAAAAAAGCCACCTGAGTTGAGCTAACCACCATGGTTAACTAGGGGAACTGAAACCCAACAGAAAACTGTTTCCTGACCACTTACCATTCATTCATCCTTCATGGTGCACTGGTGAGGGCTGGTCCCCAATTCAAAAGCCATGCTTAATTTTTTTTGGTCTTAATATGGTCACTAAGAGGCCTCACTCAAAATGGTGAAGGTCATACCAACATGGGTGTTGAATTTCACCCAAACTAAACTGGGATATTATAGTTTGATTTTAATGATTTGGGGTTCTCGTGTAAAAGATAGTAAAGGAGGAGATAGCCAACACTTCCATGGAACCCAAGGTTATACTATTTGTGCAATTCAATGCCCATCCCATGAAATATTCAAGTGCAAAAAATAGGGGAATAAAAACTATACCATGTGTTGTAAAACATAATGTAACAATGAGAAATTGCCCTCTACCCAAAAAGAAAAGAAAATTGAGGGTGCATAAGTAGCAGGCCAACAAACCATATTGGAAGTCACAAGTTTTGTAGGCTAACATAATTAGCACTCATTCCTATTGTCCTTCTTCTCTTTGTCTCTTGTCTTGGTTATTTTCAAAATATCCATGTATCCAAATGGATTTGGCAACAAACTGTTGAATAATTAATTAAATTTCAAATCTTAACTTTGGCAATTGGGTTTTATAATTCTGAAATTTTCGGCAGGAAAATGTTTATATAAATTCATAAACACAATTTTTCTGTCTTTGTGGGACAGTTTAAGTGTGTCTAGATTGTCACATTCTTAACTTTTAGAAGTGCCAAGTCTGAAGTTTAAACTCAAGAGTCGAAATATTTCAGAATTTAATTTTTATAATAATTAATAAATAAAATTTTGGCACAAATAATAAATATTTAAAAAAAAGTCGACAAAAATTAGACATAATTTAATTTGTGCCAAAACCATTTGTGTATTACAATTGTAAACCCAAGAGTCGAAATATTTCAGAATTTAATTTTATAATAATAATTAATTTTTTTTGACATAAGTAATAAATATTTTTTCAAAAATTTGACAAAATTAAAAATAATTTAATTTGTGCCAAAACCATTTGTGTACTGCGGTAGTGACTTTAGGGCTCCACTACATGACATTGAGAGGGGTTGGGGGGGGTGCATGAATGTCACCATACCCCATGACACTTAGAAAATTCATGGCAAAGTTTTCAATCTTGGGCTCTCATGAATATGAAGGAATTTGGAATTCACCCCCTTCTATAGCCAATATTAATTTGCTATATCATCCTTGCAGTCGAACCCTTTGTTTTTAAAATGGTCACCCTAAGTGACAAATGTGACTCCTTTACCTTGTTCTCACCCCTCAAATAAGAAACCAAACCATCAACTATTCTCAAATGGACATGGCTTAGCTCTTAACAACTAGTCACAAGTGATGATTATGGCATTCATTGAAGTTGTAAATAATAACAATAATGCTAGCAATGTTGCAATGGAATTTAGGATTGTGTCTAATGAGGCTATTGACAATCATGATCAAAGAAGGTTACATAAAACCAAATCGTGTTGAAACATCAAATGTAAACATCAAATGCAAAAGCTAAAAATGCAAACAATCAAGATTTCATTTGATTTGAAAGAGAACATTTGCAAAGACATAATTGTTTAGGATTCAAACTTTACCAAATTTTTATTGCTTTGGATCTTTTGTTGTATAGGTGGAATGCACAATTCTTCTTCATGTGGGCTTGCCTCCAACTTGACTACTTGAAATAATCAATCAATGTTCATTTTGTCTTGAGACTTGAATAAATTATGTAACAAGCAACAACACATAAACATATTAAATAAAAATGTATGATATGGATTTGATTTTTACATAAACTTGTTGAAACTGCTTTTCAATATCCCATAAAAGTTTTCAACTATGAAACATCTTTTCTAATGTTTCCTATATAAAGAGATTTTAAAGTCATATGTTGCACATTGTTTTTGAAAGGTGTCATGATCTAGTTAATAAGGGGATAACCTTCATCATCCCACAAGTAAGGAGTAATTCCATCATTATTACAAATTATTATTTTTCAAGTGGTTCAACTTGATTATTTTGTCCATTTTGATAAAAATATTGATCAACTTGACTAAAAGCCTTTCTTGTTAACGTGACATGTTTTTTTGACTAGTTCAAGTGACCAAATTAAGTTTTCTGATTATTTGATTAAATGTGACATCTAGTCAAATGGGATAAACAATGGACATTTTTAGCAAAAGAAAACAAGAGTTCAGTCAAATGGGAAATTCAGATTTTTTAAAAGCATATTTAGAGTTAAATAAATAAATATATTAATTAATTATTTTGATTACTCAACTTGACCAATGACAATTTAATTATTAGTCACAATGGCAATTGAAAGGAATAGTAGATTGATTCAATAGGTAGGTACTTAGTACTTACCAATGTGCTGAGGTCATTAGATTAAGTAAGTATTTAGGTAGGTTATGTAGATTGACTAAGTAGATAGGTAAATAGTCTACCTATAAATAGGCTACCCAACCTACTTAGTCTAAATATGTATGCTTTAAGGTAGGTATGCTAAATAGGTGTGTAGCTTAAGTTAGGTATCTAGGTTAAGAAGGTAGGTAATTAGGCTAGGTAAGTAAAGTAGGTTAATTAGGTTAAGGTAGTTCAAATAAGCTTTTTAATGTATGTTATAAAAAAATGCTCATAACAATAAAATGACACAATTTTTTGGTTGTTAAAAATATGGTGCATTGGTTTTAGACTTGGTCTTGCAATGTGAAAATGGGGGGTTGAAGTCTTGACACTTGCATCTTATCTAGGTAGGTTACCTAATTAGGGTGGCGAGGTTACACTACCTAGTTTAATTAGGTTCCTAGTTGAGGCTTGGAACCCAAGTTAAGTAGCCTATCTAGGTTCCAAGTCAAGACTATGCCTACTTACTTACATATTTACCTATGTAGGCCCTACTTACATATTAAATCAAACTTTTTGTTCATTTTGATTGTCATAGTGAATTTAATCAAAATGTTAGTGGGTGAAGTTGATTAATATAGTCAAAATGATAGTTGGCCAAGTTGGGTAGTTGATATGAACAATAAAATAGCCAACAATAAATTTTTTTTATCACTTTTGATAAACCATTGATAAAAAAAATCATCAATAAAAAAATTGCATGTTGATTTGACCATCAATCAACTGGGACATGTCAAATTGACTTGTCTAATACAAGTGATTGATCAAATTGACAAATGTCATAATGTGATCCTTTTTGATTAATTTTGTTGATGAAATAAACCATGATTTGTAATAATGCATTTGCTCCTTTACTAACATCAAACAAAATTTGAAATTGAGCATACCCACACAAACTAAACTTGCACAACATTTTTGAATCATTTACACTTCCCAAAAACCCACGAAAACATCAAATTTTTCATTTTTTGCAATCTACAACTTCCAAAACATTTGAATATCTCTTCATCTTGTGGGAAAATTAATCTTCAAGATAAGTGGTGAGAGGTTTAGAAATTATGATCTTTGGGTGCCATTGATTACACCTTATGTGTTTGATAATTTTCAAAATTGCTTGAAATCCTGCATAATAGCACATGTTTATGCTCCCACTAGCCAAGATATGAGTACATTCATAGTAGGAACAAATTCATGTAGCCCCAACAACATTATGGACTTCCCAATTGCAAAAAGCTTGCTACAAATCAAGTTTTGCCAAAAAAGAAGATGATTTCAAAGGTTTTCAATTGACAGAAGTGAGGAAAAAACAAAGTAATAATAATCATATATAGATATTTTTCATTATGAAGGCCAAAAAAAAAGTACAGAAGGATGGTTAACAATTTGTACTTTTATTTCTGGCTATAAATTATAGCCAGAATCTGGCTAAATATTCCTTGAGATGATCGTCATTGTTTCTACATCTACCTATGGATGATTGCCACAGTGGCTACAAGCAAACATTCTTTTAAAATGGCGCTTCTATTATGGCATTCAAAATTCCTCAATAATGTGTTCAAATGTCCGACCGAAAAGTTTATCAATTTGCGCACATTCATTCATTTAATCATTCATTCATTCATTCATTCATGTACGCATATTCACGCCAGGCGTGTGACGGACCCGTTCCCGGCCCCGCCCGTTCCGCATGGGCACGCCTGGTCGCCCGCTTCCTTCCTTCGTTTCGTCGTCGTCGTCGCATTTGTTTTGCGGCTTCCCTGCGCGGATTTCTCCCTTCTGTCCACAAAATCACCACCGTTGTGACTCTCACGCTCACCGTTGCTTTGCTGTGATAGAACGCGTGCACGCTCTCTTTGGCGCCGGCTGAACCATCTGACGAGGTCGTCTCCAATATTGCGACGGGGCCGAGAAAGGAAACCATCACCGGCGATCATCAAGTTAGCTTTGCTGCTTTCTCAGCATTTCCGTCGGTAAGCACTACTCGAATTAGTAACTTTGACAAAAAAGAAACGGGACAAAAGACTTTCCAACTTTCGGAAGCATTTCCAGGAGCCAATCCTATCATATACGTGATACAGATTGACTGTCACGAATACATAAATTTTGGAGGTTTTAGTCCAAAATTTGGTTGCCGAATTCGTGGATTCGGTAATAACTTTTACCCTCGCCTGCGGAGAACGAACTTGTTTGCGAATTTGATCACGATCTGTTGTTGTAATTTTCCAGAACTTTGATCTTGAAATTGTGTCGGAAATGATCGATATTGCCTAATTCGTAGTGAAGCTCTAGTACTGTGGTCTACGTCGTGCAGGGATTGTGTAGACGAGAACAATTGTTTTGTTTTTCTGGTTATAGAAATCCAGGCTCTGTTTGAGGATCAGATCGTAAGGACCTCCAGATCGGTAACTGCTGCCTGTTCAAGACGTCTCAGATTCCGCAACCTGATCTTGAGATTTACTCCCTGGAAGACGCTGTATAACTGTGGTCATGCTTTCTGGACTTGGAGGCGCGAACTAGCTTTCCTTAGACTGCTGCATACTGCGGGTGAGGAAAACGTTTAGGGCCGCCGCAGTTCTTTCGTCGTTTTGCAATTCGAAGCTGTACACATACTTGCTTTATAAATTCTTGCGGTTTGCGCTGTCAAGACGTTGCTGGAGAGATTTTGGAAATTGATCTGGACGACAGAGAGAAGAGGTTCCCGTACTAGTGAGATGAAGGTGAGCCTGCAGGCGGTCAGTCTCGTCTCTTGCCACACTGCAGCGCATCGGCAGGTTTCTTGTTTCAATGCCGGTTTATCTATTGCACAGCATTTGTGTTTTGAGACTTTATGTGTGTTCTTAGCATACCGCCACGACCAGGTCATTAAGATATACGGACGTAGTGATCCGATCCAGAATCATGAGTACTGATGTTAGGAGGACGAATATTTCCCAGCAACAGAGCTAATGCTCAGACAGAGAACCTTCCAAAACCGATCTCAAGCAAGCTTCATGGATTCGTCTTGATCGTGGAGAAGACCTGCAGAGCTATTTACTAAGGTCTAGTAGTGTCCTCATTCAATGGTGATTGTTTTTGCTCGCGGATCAGCTGTCGTTTGTGTTACAAGAGATCTGAATGCGTCGAGTTTCAAACATTGCAGGAACAGCAAGACATGACAAACGGGAACAACATCAAGTACGAGGAGGTACGTGACAATTCTCTCTACGATATATTATCTTGATTTCCCGTTTGTGAGGATTCCCTCTTCCCTTCAGTTGTAAGGATTCCTCTTGTCTTGGACCGCAGACGACAATTCGGGTCGCATCTTGTTGTTGTTGTGATTCGATTATTCTTTGGAGTGAGGCACAAAGGATTTCGAAGGGCTTAAGAAGAGATGGCGAAGAATCAATGTGCTGAGTACTCAGTTTAAGATTTGCCACGTTCGCAGTTTTGAAGTGCCAAGATCCGATATTTCCTTCTTCCTGATCTGCACATCTGTATCACGTGCTGCAGGAATTCATTGTCAGGAGGGGCTTGACGATGTTTACTTGCCGATGGCTACCTGCAAACCAGGAGATCAAGGCTCTTGTGTTCCTGTGCCATGGTATGATCTTAGTCGTCATCATCTTAGATGTTGCATTCTCGTAGCTTCTGAACCTCGTTTCCTCGCAGTTATGATCCTGATTGAACAGTTTCTTTGAGCAGAATCGAGCAAACCTAATCATATATCTAGAGCAAGGATCTTACCTTGGATGTGGTTGTTATTCATACACACCAGGATATGCTGTGGAGACGAGCATTTTCATGAAAGGTAATCTTTCAGCAGATCCTGTTTCCCATGTTTGTCTTCTCTGCAGCTTCCGATTCGTTGGGACTCAGTAGCAGTTGGATTCATCAGGACTAAAGCTGCAGAAAGGATTCTAGGTTCAACTCTTGAAATCCCAAGTAAATTCATAGTGCAGCTTCTCGAACATCGTCCCTCTCCCACAGGAAATTACTCATAATCTGTGTAGATTTTAATGTCTTTTAGATTGGGCTTTTTGATCATAAACAGGCGTGATCGATCGTTGTAATCCGGATTGTGTTGCAGACACAGGAATCAGGCTTGCAAAAGCAGGTTATGCAGTATTTGGAATCGATGTCCAGGGCCATGGAAAATCAGACGGATTGCAAGCATATATTCCAAGTTATAATGACATCGTGGATGATTGTATTGCATTCTTCAAGACAGTCAGAGGTTTGATGATCTCCTTTCCACCAGATTTGAATTTCTTCCTCTTTCTGATTTGATCCTTAGTAAAGCACCTGCGTGCAGAAACTTCTGGAAGGCACATTATCCAGCAGAATTCCTCCTCGGCAAAGGCCGGGTAACTTTGAAAAGTACAATGCTGAGTCGGGTACCTTGGGAAACTGAAGAAAGGAGAAAAGTCTCCCATTGCTTTATGTCAAGTAATGGCCTCAAATTAGGCTGTTCCTGATATAAGCACCCCTTGAAGCAGGGCGTTCCCATAAAAACTCCCCACTACAAGGGCCATCTATTTTGGGGCCAGAATGCCCCACTCTGAGGGTGATACCCTACTCTTTCTTGAATTTTTTTTGAGGGAAGGAGTACCTGCACTATCATCCCTCAATCAAACCATGTCTTTTTCCCCAAATTCTGATCATTCCGTAGCACATCATAACCGTATCATTGTCTGTCGGACCCACAATTTTGTGTGCCTACCAGGATGCCAGCCTTACCATAGAATCTTTGGAAATCTGCACATGCGAACAAACTCATGAGTCATGACCCTGGGTTATTTATCTGTCTATCCTAGTGTACACGTACACCTAGCTCTGTCCGGCGCCATTTCTGGGCCTGACAATGCAGGCCTGTGGAGAACCGTGTGGTTCTGCTGCAGGGTTTGACTTTTTGACTGTGGGAGTTATTTGAATAGAAAAGAAATCGTAATAGTCTCGACACTTGAATGTATGCCAATGGATATTACTATCGTCTATTCGTTGGAAGGTTCAGATTTCGAATTTCCTGGGCCGCATAAAAACTGGTATTATTATTCAGCTAGTGCTTGTAGAGAACCGTGCTGCGCAGTTTTTACGCAGAACCATGAAGTGCCCTAAAAACATGTACAAGAAGAAGACAAGTGAAACATGCGCCCCTGAGAGAGAGAGCTTCGTGGGGGGTGTAATTTTATAGTGTTTCGCAATGTTGATGGTGTTGGAACTTGGTGGGTATATCACTGGTCAGAATTTTGCTTTAAATAAATGTACAGGGTACAGGAGCCCTCCATAACTACAGTTCCGTGTATGCTCCTTTTTGTACCTTAGGCTTACATGCTTTTAAACAAGCATTCAAGCCTAAGCCACAAAAATGCATCTTGATTCTTTACCTCGCAGGCTCGTTGCAGCTGAATGATGATGTTGACAAATATTTTATTAGCTACTTTTCTTTAGTGGTAGCTGACATCCTGACAGTCTTTCTGCTGCTTACCAAAATGAGACAAAAACATAGGACCTAGATTTTCCTATAATTGTTTGCGCTGAGTTTTGAGCATATTTTTTTCTCTTTATTTTGGACCCATTGTTGAGAGAGCTCAATCAGATGGGTAAGTTGATCAATGGCAGCTTTCGTTGTCATTCATGAAGATGGGGCATGGGCTGATGATATTTTGTGAGTGACCAGCGACCATAGACAGGTGCAAGGTTGAGTCATGACTTCACTTAATCCATCATGTGACATGTCATGTCATTTTAGTTTTGCTAGCACTCACAATGGACACAATGGGTTGCTTTCAAACATTGATCACTAAGATTCCTCTGCAATCTTATCGACTTGTCGTACCTAGTGCTGGATTTGCATGTCAGTCTTGGTGATGTACATAGTACTACTGTCTTTGGTGCATCATTTCACCTCCTTAAGGAAAATGATAAGAGTCCAGACGTAGGTTTGGGTGTCCTAGACCCAGGTCCTCTGTCCTCACCTCGATTGGAACTATCTGAAATGTCCAAACTTGACAGAGCACGGTTTTAACACAATCAGGGCTCATAGTTTACGAAGTAGGCATCGTGTAGACTAGAACCAAGTGACCCCATTGTTATGTGCCTCACAAAGTTCTTTCCTACATTTGCATTTTATAAGTCTCTAGTTAGGGTCGACTACGTGAGAGATGTAATGTCCAAGGTTAGCATCTCACTACAGAAAGAATGTGAGAAATGTAGGGGTTTTGTATATTATGGAGCCTAAATCCAACCAGTAAAGGACTATACCCTCCAATTCAGCAGGTTTTCAGGCAGTCTTACACTATGGGGACATTCTGCCTCCTAGAGGGGTGCCTTTTCTAGTACATAATCTGCATTAACACAAATATTTCAGGCCTAATTTACCCTATCTGAGGGTGATTCCTAATTAGACTACCCAGGTCTCACATGCTAATTAGACCAGGGTGGTCCTTTCTGGTTACCTCTTCCTATTGTTTTTCTCTCATATAGCCTCAACTGGAAGCAGAACAGAAATTCATTTCATTGGCCACAGTGAACCAGCACCCAGTAGCACACCATGTGAAGGATGGATCGAAAGGGATCAGGAAACAGTTTTCTGTTGGGTTCCAGTTCCCTAGCTAACCATGGTGGTAAGCTCAATTGCTTTTTCTTAACTACCTTCCTACTAACAACCCAGAAGCAGGTTGTTCGTAGGTAGGTAGTAAAAGCAGCCCTTGCCTATATGTATAAACTATAAACCATCTACTTACCTAATAGTTACCTATTTTCCTACCTATGTACCTATATATGAGACCTATTTCTTACAGAATTGGGCTACCAAGGTGAAACCAAAGATTAACTCAGTTGAGGTTCATCCACAACTGAGTAAATATGGGCATCGAGTGGATGGTACGCTGGTTGGTGCTGGTTCTTCACTGTGGCTCCATTCCATGAGGCAATCTAGGCTTTACTGCTGTTTGTCCCTCATGATCTGGTCTTCAGGGATTTCTTAATTCGGAGTAAAGGGTGGCTTTGCTTGATGGGTCCCAGTCCCCACTGCTACTGGCATTATCTATATCTGGCTTAGACGTCCTTCATTATCAGTAAATTATTATCCTGGCTTGACCAGTGTTTTTTTTTTTTTTTCAATTTAATGATGTAGCCAGGGTGGCGAGCATCCCTAGGCAGATTTCGATTTAACTGGCGAATCTATTTGAAGAAACTTTGAAAACTGTAGCCAGTAGGCATACATGTGGTGACACCATCCCCCAAAAAACCAGTTTTCTGTCGCTTTTTGGCGAATTGTTTTCTCAAAAACAAGGAATTTGCGACAGAATGTTCCGTTTTCAGAAAACTGAGTCGTCGCCATTTGGCGATTTTTCGCCAAAAATAAATCACTGGGCTTGACATGGAAAAGCTCTTTGTGACCTCGTCTGTAACATTGTTGGGGATACATTTACAGGAGTTTATTGCAGATTACTGTTGTGAATGGCGTCTTAACGATAATGAAACTTTCCTCACAAGGAAGACTAAAACGGCGGTATTGTTGTCAATTCGATAGAAAGCTACCCCAAGATCTAACTCATGAAATATTGATATTTACATTTGTGGCTGTAAATATATCGTGTTTGATGTATAGATTTAGATGGGAGGATGGGATGTAGGTTGACGTTCCAATTTGCCAAATGGTTGTGGAAAGCCAACAACAATAGACATGTGTTAGGAAGATTGATCTTCTGTTGTTGACTGAAATTGGTGGATCGTGTTGAATTGCAGAGAGGGAGGAGTACATGAACAAGGCAAGATTCTTGTATGGAGACTCAATGGGTGGAGCTGTAGCCTTGGATATTCACCGCAAAGAACCACAAGACTGGAATGGAGCTATTTTGGTGGCGCCAATGTGCAAGGTGCACTTTCTACTTAACCTCCACATAACTCCTAAAGTGTTGCACAAAGTTGATGCCTTTCAACTACAACAGAAGTAGGAGCCAACCAAACACATAGGATGATTTGCACTGGCTTACATTAAATATTTCCTAAGAAAATACTGGTTGATAATGGCAAACTGCTTTTGTGAAACCATGGGGATCTTCCTAGTCAGCTGTCCAGCACTGTCTTTTTTTAATTCTCAAGAAACTCGGAGTGGTTATCTTGGAATCAACTTCCTCCTTCAATGAACAGTAGCTTGCACTTGTGATTAAATGTTCATAAGAGGAATGGGAATTTTATTTTCAAAAAGTTATCTGTTTACATGAACCGCTCGTAATAGGCAGCCTACATTATAGAGGTGGTGAGTTGACACAGTGTAATTATGCTTGCCAGGACTGTGAGCTACTGACTGCTACTAGTCTAGGGCACTCTGCTAGTGACATAACTATCAAATGAAGTAAACCTGGATTTGGCAAGGCGCCAGAAGTAGGACATCTTCAACATTATGGTACTTCCTTGTTGAAGTTTATGGTCTGGTTTGTCTGTTGCAGATGGCAGACAAGATGAAGCCCCCTCCGTTAGTGATAGCCATATTGATGAAGCTGGTGAAGGTCTTCCCCACATGGAAAATGGTACCAACCATAGATATCATCAATAATGCATTCAAAGATCCACGGAAAAGACAGCAGGTACGAAAAGGCTAATGGTAGCATTTTCCCTGTCCCTAAAGATTGTTTTGTTTGGGAATGTTCCATTTGGCTTCAGTAATCTTTCATGTTGTGGAACCCGGTGGTGCACTGATTGAAGTATTATTTAGGCAGGACATTTCCTTCTGAACATGAATGGGGCAGCAGATTTGATTGTTGGAAAAGACAGTTCAATGTCCTTCTTGTTTTCTATTGGGTACGATGAATCTAATGATGGGTATCATCTTATTGAGCCCTGAAATGTTGACAGTTCCATGGATAGACATCTTGGTCAGGATGATGTCCGAATCTCATTGAATTCACTCCTAATCTTCAGTGGGTTGTACAGATTTCTGTTCGTCAGAAAGCTTGTAAATGGGCTTGGGAGTATTTTGTACTATTCTAGAAGCATCTCTGAGTCTCTGCTGTTAAAGCTCACAAATAGTCATTACTGAAGCACATGGGAATGTGCCCATCACAATATAAATAGAAAGTCAACCATGCACAGTGCTCCCTTTGACATCAGATCCTTGAACTGAATCACAATGCGGAAACACTGGCTAGGTTCGCACAAACCCATACGCGTATCAAGGGATGCCACGGCTGAAGACTGCTCTGGAACTGTTCAATGCAACCCAAGCTCTAGAGAAATGGCTTGACCAGGTTTGCAAACTGCTCACTATGTCTTAATAACAATCCCTTGAAACATGGAAACTTTTGGGGTGTTTTGTCTGTGTGGAATGGCAATTACAGATCATAAACATTCTAAGGTGTTGTGAGTGAACCTAGCAGTGATGTGATCATGGTACCTCTAAATCCATAGATAAGAGGCTGAGGCCAAACATAGATCAGAGATTATTGACTTCACATCTTACTGGATGGCAATATTACAGGTCAGCTTTCCATTTTTGCTACTACATGGAGAGGCCGACACAGTCACCGACCCTGAGGTCAGTAAAGAGCTCTACAAATCTGCCAAGAGCATTGACAAGGAGTTCAAGCTGTATCCAGGGATGTGGCATGCATTGACATCAGGCGAGACAGATGAAAACATTGACCTTGTATTTGCTGACATCATCCACTGGCTCAATAAGTGTAGCCTTGCAGGAAGTGTAAGAGGCAGCCCCTTCTGTCATGCAGATGTCTCTGATGTTGTGGCTGTCTCTCCTGTGACTGCACCCAAGCATGAATCTGATCTGAAGTCAGAGTTCAAGCCTAATGGTTCAGTTCAGCTAAAGAAGTCCTCAGATTCCACAACATGACTTAGAGCATCCAAGCTAGTCCCAGAAGCAGAAATTTTCTTGACGTTTTTCTAAAATATGAAACAAGTCCATTCGATCCAGCAGCTGTCTGATGATTAGGTGAGTTCAATCCTCCCTTTCACAAGTTTGACTGGTCAATATTCAGAGCAACAAGATGATAGCATCAGCTGGGCAGGATGGTGAATCACTCTCAATTCATCACTAGTAATTGATTCGACAGCTAATCTAATGCCCAATAGCAAGTAAAAATTTCTTGGATTGGACAAGTAGACTGTAGAACACAGACTGGTATGTACATTGTAGTCTGGATCATCAAGTATGTGTAGGTTTGAACCTCTTCAGGGTTATGGATGTATATCAATACCAATGTAATCCTTCAAGTAACCTGGACCCTTGTTAATTTTTGCAGAGATGGACCCTCTGTGCTCACGGCTTGACTCATGAAGCACAATGTTGTATATTGATTCTAGATAGTAGTTCCTTCTTTGGTTCATTTGCAGCTCGTGTATCTCTGACCCTTCCAGCTGCTGCTGCTGCTACTGTTAACAATTGTGTTGCTCCAGTCTCTTGGTGGATTGAACCCAATCACTCCACAAGCCTTGCAACCAATGGAAAGAAGAAACTGTGACAGAGAAAGCAGAATGCTCCTTCATTCAGCACTCAGGAGTAAAAGAAGGGCAATCATTCAGCACTCCACTGGTATGTTTTGTTTTCCTGGACATTCCTTGGTCATCATCATTGCCATAGTAATCATCCTCATTGGTTTTGGAGGTTTCTTGTTTCTTCTCATAGAGAAGGTGCAAAATACAAACGATTCATTTGCATAGCTGAGTTCATCCTGCAATGATGATCAGTATTCATCTCACAAAATCTAGTCTCCATTTTCTGCACAGAGGGAATGGTTTGTGTATGTCAACTTTAGTGTATTCCTATGACAGCAGGGTGCAAATGCACAATGTAATTTATGAATTAACTCCAATTCATGGAACTACTCAAAGAGCAAGGTCAATAGGGGTCTTACTGTTGGCTGCAACACTAGCAAGCCTTTGTGGTGAAGCTAACTGACACTTTGGGCTTGCTCAGAATTCTTTCAATCCCAGTGCTTCAGTAAACCCATGACAAACACACCAGTTTTCTGCTTCCAGAAAAACAAAGGTACTGAGATTACAGTCAATTTTATTTCCTATGACTGACTGATGTTTGCATAAGGAGTTGTGTACCAAAAAGAACTCATCTTTCTAGCTATTGAAGAATGGCAATTGGATGCAAGTTCCTCACCCAAGATTAAAATCCCCCTTGTACAGAAAGTGTTCAGTAAATGTACTTTTGAAGCAGCTGGAAACTTGTGATCAACTGCTGTATTCAGTTTGCTTGTTCCATGAGCTTTCGGATTTGTGTCTGTAATTTGAGGTTTGCTGCATTGCTGTGTAATATTGTCCAAGATAATCTCAATTCAAGAAATCTAGGGAAGGATTGATTTTGGTTAAGAAGCCACAGTGAATTCTGAAGATTGCCTAATCTGATCAATGATCCTTTTGCAGATGAAATTTTGTTTTTTTTGCCAGGAACTGAGTTTAGTGAAGAATACAGCTTTCTTTTTTTTTTTGTGTGTATTTGTTCACTGACTCATCAAGTGGTGCACGTCAGAGATTACTCCTCAAAAAAGCTTTGCTTTAAAATGGGCAGAAATTATAAAGACTACAAACTCTTAGCACAGTGATAATGAATGAGAGCAACAAACATACATAAAAGCCATGTTTCTGTACACAAGACCTTCATTTCGAAATGAGGCATGGGTGTGTGTTTTGGGCATTTTATTAGTGGGCGGTAGGCCTGGAAAGCCCAAAATGCAAGCTAATCACTTAGAGTGCCATGTGTTTAAACTTTAGAGTTTCAGATTAGCTTTTTGAAATAGTCTGGGATGCACCTCACAACTAATCAATAGAACTAACAAATAGTCACCCTGCACACAAGCTGCGGTTCCAATGAATGTTAGCTGAATATTATTGGTGTTTCACTCGCTACAAAATGGACCCCAAAATGTGAATTTTAGTCCCTCAGTGCTGAGCTCAGTTGAAGCCTAGTGCACTTGTTTTTTTCAGTGTTTTATAGAAATCTCATGCCTTTTATGTCCAAACTCAGGGTTCTGGTCCTCACTTTAGGGATAACTTTCTGATGTGCCAGGCATCAATTTAAGAGGGTATTGAAAGGAAATTTTTTTTTGCTGCTTCCTTCCTTCCTTCCTGGCTATGATCATGCCTTGCACATCCAATTTCATTTGAATGATCCAAAGGCAAAAATTAAGCAGAGCAATCGAAAAGAAACAAAGAAAATTTTGAACCCATACAATAAAGTTAAGACCAAATTTATGAATCTTTAAAGTCTATGAAGCTTCATAGTTGCATATAGGCAAAAGAATTATTTTTTTAAAATCGGGTTTTCTTGAGTGCATGCTTGCATCACCTACATTTTGTTGGTCACCATTTTTGGCCTAGCTTTATACCCCTTTGCAAGAGCATGAGTCTTTGGCAACTAGGCCTACCTCCACTCCAGGTCCCAAAATGGCCCAAACTAGTGGATGGGTTGTATGGGCAAAACACGAAAGACAAGACTCCAAACCCTAAACCCTAGGGTTATGTCTTTAGGGTTTAGGAGTTTGGACTCTCTGTGGATAAAACCCTACGCATCAATTGAACAGCAAAACTCTCAGTGATATGGCAAGCTATGATTGCATAAAAGAGCTCATTGGCGTGAAGAAAGAAAACGCTTATGTGGTGAGAATCGCAGGCAAGATGTCAGACAAGGTCCCAAGTATGTTGGCAGTGGTGTCGGGAAAGTGGGGCATGTCTGGACGTGAAGACACAGTTCCATCGTTGGCAATCGCCACTGGGTAGGTCAACAATTGGCCAGGTAAGTTCACAATCTCATCTCCAAGAAAAATGCCCCAGTGCTTCTCACCAATACTGTTGACCAGGCGGATGCACTCTAAGCTTGAAGGTTGCAAGAAGGCATTGTCCAATATCCCTGTGTGTTCATACCACTGGGCCATTCGGAATCCATGGATGTGGGATCGAGGAGGTTTCTGTATTGCGAGGTGGAAAGGCTGGTATGCACCCATTGCACTTTCCGTGTCCCGACCTCCATCCATGGACCGTTGATTGATGTTGGCTGAACCGATGATTATGTATTCATCATCAACTGCAAGGCAACAAACAGAGATTAAACCTGTTATCAACTGGAAGCTCAGCAATCATCATTTTGATCTGCTCTAAGAGAGCTGATCACTCTCACCAATGAAGATTGTTTCAGGTGCAGGAGCTAAGAAGATATGAGGAGCTAAGTTGAGGACAGATTTCTTACCAATCATCATCTTGGCGTGCACATAGATCATGAATCGCCGATGCACCTGTGCTTGTTTGTAATCACTTTTGCATCAAGCTTTTCACTGGGTACGTACTCGCCCTCTGTTTGTGTCTCCATATTTCCTAAGCAGAAAAAGCTGAGGTAATCTTTTGGGCTCTGATCTGTGATTCCATGGATGCGCAGAGCATCCGCAATCTGTTTATACATCATTTGCATCGTTCTGTTCTGCCAGTGAAGCATTGCCTGCATTGTGCCACTTTCAGGCACACCATCTGGCCACATTGGTACCACAATATAGACAGAGAATCGTTCACCTGCCTCGATTTTGTTTACAATTTTGAGTGCAAGCTCGGCTGGGATAAGATGCAAGGCACCAGCATCTTGATCTGCCTCCCACACATAAGAACTACCCATGAAGTACTGATTCTCAATGTAGATGAAATCTTTGGCACGTCTAATTGCATTGATGTAAGCATCGTGGATGCTGTGGTCAATGGTGTTGTCTTTTCCGCTTGATAGCCCTACCTTTGCTGCTTCTTTTGGATCCTCAGGGAATCCAAAAGCTGCACCTGTACCCACATCCCACAAGAGTCTTGAGAAACTTATTTGCTGTCAAAGAGTTCATCACAAGTTCATACAACCAAGAAGGTTTTCCTCTCCTTTCTACAGATCATTTCATGCTGTTCTGTAGAGTACAGAATTGCATTGGTTACCGTTGAAGCAGGCACCGAACAGTCGATGATCCCACTACAAATCCACCAGCAATAGTGGAGATGTTGTGCACACATATTACCTGCACATTCTTCGATTCTAAGAAATCAATGCTGCAACTGTGTGTTACAAATCTGATATTTGTTGGGATTGATGAGAACAATTGCAGCAGAGAAGAGAATGGAGGAGGAGAAAGGCAAGAATACCAGCATCAATTGATCGAAAGAACTGCACATTCCAAGTATCAGGATCATTTTGAGCAGTGACTTCAGAGGGAGGATCAAACTCGGGGATGTCACGAAGAGAAAGAAGCAAGGAAGCATGAGTGGCTCCAGCTTGCTTTTTCCAGCGCTGCTCAAAATTGAAGAGCACATCCCATGCAACTGGACCTTCAAGACGAGAATGGATGTCATGCCATGGCTCCCGAGGTCCACCATACTTGATATCGTTAGCTTGGGTGAAATTTGGTTGATGGAAATCCTTGCTGTGAACAGTGTTGAGAGTGCTGAAGAGTGGGTGATGTTGGGTATCATAGCGACCAAGACAGAGATCAATACCTCCCACAAAGCTTACGATTCTTCTCTGTTCTGACTGGCGGTACCCAGATGTAACAACAGGAGCATCCACAACAAGGAGTTTCTGGTGATGGGTGAACATTGTACCAATTTCAAACCCTTGAATGATACTCAGACTGTCGTCTGGATTCCAAGGACAGAGGAAACAATTCACCTTTGTATTCGCAAAGAAATCAAGTGTTTCTTGATCATTTGTACCCATCACGCCATCTTTGTGAATGTATTCCACAGAAGTCTTGTCATCCCAAACCAAGAGGTTCACTGTCACACCTTCATCAGCCTTCTTCTTCAAAAGCTCACCAAGTGTGACACCTTCAGAACCTGGAATGGGTCGTTGCAGGTCTCGAACAAGAGTGATGCTTGTGGTAACAGACCAGCCAATGACATAGATCAAGTAGCGAGCATCAGTGATGGCTTTGAACACATCTTCCCAGCAATGGGTAGGCTGCCGAACTGTGTTTCCTGTTTGGTAGATGGTGGGCAAGAACCCATCAGCCATGTGAGAATCCTGATACAAAGTCACATTGCAACCCTTTCGTTGCGGGAAATAGCAACAGGGCACTCCCAAGAACCGTGGATCCTTGATCCCACAACCCCAGTTAGGATCATCGGATGCTGCAAAAAACTGAAGACTGAAGCGGATGCGACTGTTGCCAAGTGCATCACCATTCTCTTTGAAAAGTGGGTACCAGTCATCCAGTTTTGCTCCTGAGAGCAACTCTGCAGCTGGAACTTTTGCTCTGCCAATCACGGCTGAACCCACTACTGCATCATCCTTGATGGAGATCTGCACATCCGCCACAGTGTGGGCACAGTAGATCTTGAAGGACTCATCCCACACAGGATCTGCTACCTGTCCCTTGAGCACCCGTGTGCGCCCCACTCGTGCAGGTACAAGATCCACAGTTGCATAGTACTGACTGTAACCCTTGCCAATCCCGACTAGTGACTCAGCCGCTTCCACAAACTGCAACACACAGACCCACACACACAAATCCCCCATCAATCCCTTGTAAATCCTGAAGACTGCCATAGCTCTGAAAGCCTGCAGACATGCAGGGTAACAACTCCTGTGAAGTAATCTGACATACTGGAATGGAGCTGAGCTTGAAATGATCTGAGCAAACCCAGACAGAATGAATACCTACCTGTCTGAAGAGAGCAGGGGCATTGCCTGTGCTCCTCTCCACATTGATGAGATTCTCTGCTTGGTAGATGGTAGCATCCAGTGTGCCATGGAGAAGATACGTGGCCATTATAATTGTTGTCCACACACCACTGCAACAAAAGCAAGCACACTTCCATCATCGGTTGAAGCTTTCAGGATCATCAAATGGCAAGCAACAAAAATCCTTCAAAACAAAACACACAACAGCAAAAACTCACACAAAAAAGCTTCCCTGAGGATCATCAATGGCAAGCAACAAAATTCCTTCCCGAAAAGAAAACCCAACAACAAACTCTGCAACAAACACTGCACACGATTTAAAGCTTCCTTGAGGATTGATCATCAAATGACAAGCAACAAATGTACTCCTT
>Ga0209208_10000699_pt1 | contig 45107 bp, 40 predicted proteins | sample S1TSphfallax_3_FD_187694 | JGI IMG/M metagenome (GOLD analysis project Ga0209208, IMG submission 187694) | Host-associated microbial communities from peat moss isolated from Minnesota, USA - S1T2_Fd - Sphagnum fallax MG (SPAdes) (version 2) | ecosystem: Host-associated > Plants > Peat moss >...
CAAGGGTCACTTGGTATTGGCATGCTTCTTCAAATAACATTCATTGCCCATATGCCAATGATGTGCATGCCAATATAACCTACTAGACAAGTCATGCGACAAGGCCTTCTGTAAAGCAATTGTGCATGGACAATTATATTCCTAGCTAAATACATCTATCACTGATTGCAAATGCTATTTTTCACATTAAAGATCGAAATGTTTTGGATGTGAGGCATTTATTTCAATAGATGTCATTAGATAGTAATATTTGGTGACCTTTTTCTCTCCTATTTGTCAAAACTTGCATTTGTTCAGGGGTGCACCCAATTAGTGTTTTCTTTTTAAAATTTTCTAAAGAGCCTCTCACCAATTTGGGGCATTGGGCAATTGACAATAGCAACTGAAACACCCCTTCAGTCCCCAGCTCCTCAATATGAAGGTACAATTGTGCATCTATAAGGGGCCCTTAACAAAGTTCGTTTCTTTTATGGCCAAACAACAATGAATTCAAATAAAATTTACATACCTTAATTATGTCATGGCCATTACCACCTTCAAACAAACTTAAAAACCTTCATATTGTCTTCTGTTGATAATAAAGATAGTAATGATCTACTTTGTAGTTGGGTTGGGGCCTTTTGAAGGAAGGCCCATCATCATCAAGCTATGCACAACAACCTGTGCAGTATGAAGAAATTATTCATCCAATGCATTGACAAAAAGTTTAAACATGACTATTGCCGATATTAAGCAGTGCATCACTTCTGGCTATGAGTTCCATCTATAGAACTAGAGGAATAAGTTTCACCTTCTAAGGAAAGTCCTTCCATACTCCTCTCCTACTGTTGAACTCCTCCACTGGACCCTGAACTCTTTGCAATTAGAGACAGAATCTAACACAAGGTGTGGAAGTGACTTCCAATCATTTGGTGTTTGAAAACAAGATCATTGGACTATATGATCACACAACAATTGCAAGCATGTCCTCCCAAAGCTCAGACTAAAATCCTTAACAAATGAACCACATGAACATTTCCTACTAAATACAAATATTCTCCATTCATTACACCTAGAAGTCATATGGTAAGATACTTGTGAGCTAGGAGGCTCAACTTCAGTAAGCTTTCCCACACTAAATTCCAAAGGACCTCCATTAAAGTATGTTACAGAAAAACTTAGCGCAAGGTCCAACCATCTATTGAAGCTATGAAACCAATGACAAGCAATATTGTAAGATCTACTGGAAGTATTGCAACTATCTTCATTTTCATGCCCACCTCCATTGATCTCCAACTGGTGTTCCCTTGTCATTCATTGCCCCTAACTGAACACTATCTATACATGGGTGTCCCCTCCAAAGAATTGAATGATTTCACATGACTGAAATTGTTTTTGTTGTAGCTGAACTAACTTGACAAGGAGTTTACCAACAGTTGCGTAGAGAAGTTTTTTGCCATAACCAACAACGTGAAACTTGTAAGATAAGCGGGGAAAGAGAAGCAATGAGAAGAGAGTGATCAAGTGAGTCACAAGAACCACTCGGCAAAAAAAACTTAGTCTTGAAGTTACCTTCACCTTCTGACTGGTACAGTTGGAAGGCCAAAGAAATTTGTGCTTCATCTTCCACACGAAACCGTTCCAAGCAATTCTGGCTAAAAGTTTGATGCACTCCTGTTGTTGGCACTGCTTAAGCTGTTGAATGAATCCTGTGCTGAACTTCGTGCATCTTGCAATTCCCAATCAATTGACATCAAGAGGAAGTCCACCCTGGAACACTATAGCCACTTATGTGGTGGCAGCATAAGCACCTAAGCCAAGTGACTTGGGTCGCTTCACAGCCTCCACAGGGCTGGCTATGCCTTGACCATCTTTGCCAAGACCCTGGCCTTCCTGAAAACCCATCTTTGACATCATACGAGATCCAAAGCCACGGGTATGGGCCTCAAATGTGCCAATTGCTGAAGCAACCACTGCAATGCCCTTTATTTCAGTCAAACCTGCAGCCTCTTTGCTCGATCTTTCCCCCTTCTCAGTGACACCTAAGGCATGGGACCCCAGAGGAAAGCCAGAAGTAACTACTAATGAAGGGCTTTCTTCTTCAGATCTGATGATGCCACTTGAGACAAATGACATTGGTTTGGATGCATATGCAGTAGTTCCTTGGCCCCTTTTTTCAGTACTTCTCTGTCCATGACCTGCTACCAATAGGAGCATAAGCATCTTCAGACAAAATACATTCATACATTGAACAAAGCAATTCCCTGAGGATACAGTTCCCAGCTAGCTAACAGAACAAGGACCAACCCACATTTACCTGATGGTTTCATTTTATGCTTCCACTGCTGTGAGGAACCTTCAGATTGGTCATTTTTGTAATGCTTGTGGCTTCTCTGCCTATTAAGACTTAGCTGCATGATCTGTGAAGCTTGCAGAGCAGCACGATTGGATTTTTTGACCATTTTGTGCCCCTTGCTTGTCATTGCCCTACTAGAATCTGGCATTCCAACTTCTGCACCTTGTCCAAGCATCTGCAGTCACCATGGATCACAATGACACAATTCTGAGGAGATAATAGAACCAGCTTCAGAGAAAATAGCCCAAGTCAACATCATGGGATTAGCTCCAACACATCTTGATGCTGGGGGTACATCACCTGACTTTTCTTTCAACCATCTAGCTATCAAAATAACTTCACAACACAATGGCATGAGGTGAAACTCACAAATAACAACCGTTCTTTGTCTATGCCTGTAGGCAAGCTAGTGTGCCTTGTGTGAGTCACTACTGTGAACCTGTCATGAAGGCCCACCACACCATCAGATAGGTCCCACAGTCCTATAGCAACAGTCTAGCCCCCAAATCCCCCAACTAAGATGCACACAAAGAAGGCACATGGAAGCTGGCATCACCTATACTGGCACTGCTATGGAATCGATTAGAATCTCAGATCAGGCGTACAGAAAACCCACAAACCTTCTCTTGCCTGAGCCCTGACTGCTACTTTTCAATCTGTAGATGGAGGCTAACTTATGGATCTGCACAGCAGCACACACAACCTGATGTTCATAAACAGAGGCCTGGTATCAAGCTACATGAACTGTTTGCAAGTTCAACATCTTCAAATCAAACCAAAGCTGACTGTGACTGGGCTGGTTGGGAAATAAAAGAAAACAACAGGTTGGCCAATAGTCTCTGCAGGCACAGTTGAACCCTATAACTTCTGGATACTTCAGGCAATGATGTACTGCTTCAAGACTGATCATTCAAGGAACTCTATGGTGAATTCTCTTGAAGATTGCACCTGAGCACGATCTCGGTCTTCCATGGGCTCAAATGCAAAAATATCCACAGATTTTGTCACCACCTCTTCCAGTGCCTATTCACTCATCAGCATCCACAAATCATTAGCTCCAAGGACCTGACTTTATAACTGGTGCAGCTATAATCTTCCACTGAAGCAAGTAGATGTTGCATGGGCAAAAACACCAACACTGTTACAGAGTATTATCCCAAAGATTCAGGGTGCTACATCAACTCAGGATATTCATTTTCCAACATTCTGAAAGTTTTTAACATGCAGATTCTGTTACACTCAAGGACTGTACCGCATTGACAGCTGCAAGGTCAAAGCCACGGCATTGTGCACGAATCTGACGTTTAGCAGCTATCTGCTCCTTCCGTTGTTGTTTCTTTTCCCCTGTGATACTCTGCCACCTTAGAGCACAACTTCACATTGTCTCGACAGGTAAGAGGAGACATACTGAACACAAAGGACTCAAACACTGAGTCTCATGTAACAAGCCATACTGAACAGATGCTCCTGCTGCCATGATAATTATGACAAAAGCAGATCATGAGACTTGCTCACTATCTACACTGCATACTGGCTTTATAAGCCCAAGAAGGTAGTATCAATGCCACAACCCATTGATCAATAGATACTGAACATTAAGGAGTTTGGCAAAATACCAGGTAAATGTTTTAACTTCTTTTTGCCTTTGTGAACATTTATGGGCCATGATGAGGCATGCGTGGATACTGTTTGCCTTCCTGCAACTTGGCTTTTATCTGCAACCATGTTACAATAATCATAAACACAACCCCACTAGGGTTCAAGAAGAACAAAATTATAGCAGACAAAAATGATGGCTGTCCCCTTGACTTCATGATACCCCAGCATTCATGTGGGATGTCAAGATTATTCTGGAAAGTCAGTATGTGCAATCCTGAGAAATTTGCAAATGTGAATTCCAAATCTAGACTCCCTCCAACACAAATCATTAATCAGTACAAGAGACATGCTGAGTCAAATGCCCAGCCAATGGCTCAATCAACCAATTCTGTCATGTAGTATCTAATAGTTGGTGGAGACCATAGTAAAACTAACAAGACAAATAGGAGTTCTGAGTCTGTTGCAATTAATGTGCTGAAATAGTTATCTTGCTTATTTAGTCACACATAATGGTGCATGTGCTCAACACTTGACTGCATGCCTACAAAAGGATTACAGATCTGTAGGTGAAGTGTCCTAGGGGTTCCATTGATGCAGAAACACACCTGGTGTAAGGTTCGATTCCTCCCAAATATCAAACAGTTGGTCAATGTGGTGCTCATCCTCTGAGTCATCAGCCTTAGTGTCTCTACCATTATCATCCAATTGCAAATCTCTCTTCCATAATGCAGCCACTGCCTCATGCTCAACTTCCCCATCAGAGCTTTGTACAAAGCCTTCTTCAAAGTGCAATGCCTCAGCAAGCTCATCAAGCTCTGAGTTGGATTCTTCATGTGCATCGATCACCTCCTTCCCTTTGCTCTGATGGTAAAGGTTCCACCTTCTCTCTGCAAAAGCAAACAAGATTGAGTACAGGACTCTCAAACCAAGGGTCCCTTCATCTCTATGGCAGGCCTCTAACACCATCAGGGGCAGGTTTAAAATAGTCGCTCAAAAATAGATCCTAGATCTTATGGCTCTGTGTACATGATATGCTATCTGTCCTTTATTTTCATCAAATAATAGCTCACCTTCATAGGATACATGCAGACCCATCCTTTAAAATGTTAATGTGCCCTCCCAAGAGTAAAGGATCTGGTGCTATTAATGTCTAGAAATAGACAAATCAGAAAAACAAGAAGACAAAGAAGGGGACTCATGAGGTTGTGTCCATTGAGAGGGTTGACTGGGGCTCTTGTCACTGCTACTGTATCCTTTTCAGTTGTGGACCCTTCTTAGTAGCCACACCCAGGGCAACCTAGTTGCCCACCAACTCTTTCTCTTTGGTGATTTGGCAACCCATATCCTCACAAACTGCAGGTGAATGGTTGTTCTAGTGAACCCTCATCATTTTCCAGTTGACTACAATGAGTAACACTTCATTTTTCTGCATAGCAAAATTTAAATATATTTGATTGTAGAGAGAAACACCACAAAATATAGGCAACCAAACTAGATCCATGAGAGTGTACAGTAAACTCCACCATTATATGTGAAGTAACCAAACAAATGTTGTGTCAGTTCTGGCCAAACCAAAACAAATTGACAAGAATGAGTGTGTTCATAACTCTGTTAGTTTCACTCACAAAGTATCAGATCATCACTTTCATCATAAAAGATACAAGGCAGTAAATAGCAGCCATTACTCCCAACTGACTTCATCAACTTCAGATGTAAAATTCAGTGGGTGGAGATCAGCATGTAAAATTCTGCTAGCAAATAAGGCCACAATTATTAAAAACCCGTCTTCTGAAATTCTGTTGCATTTTCTGAAGCAACAGTAACACTCATTGACCATGTCTGCCACTGAGATTGAAACCAAAACCTTGCAAGGTGACCATAAAGCGCTAATCTAGAGGATATCAGATTGCTGCTCAAAACAAGGCATGAGTACAAACCAGGTGATGAACTTTGACCTGAGAAGCCACTAAGTTCACTTGCACTGCTGGCACGAGTGGTGTCCCTCTCATCTTCCAAGCCCTGCAAAACCATGTCCTCTATTGGCACATGCTCAAACAATTTGTCTCTCAGCAACCATGAGGCATCCAGGGATCCTAGGCCAACCCCAACATTTGACAGGTAGTCCTCAGCCATCTCATCACTGACATCAGAGCTGATTGGATCACTGTTACTTTCTTCTGACACACTGGAAGAGTCTTCTGACCCCCTGTATGCATTCCTACTCAATCCAGAGGTCTGTTGAGACCAGTGCTTCTTTCTCTTCCAAGTTGTTTTGGGGCCAACATATCCTAATCCCCATTGAGCCTTCCCACTTGCTGAGTCAAGTGCCATATATACATCTTCCTCTTCATCTAGATGCTCATTTCCACATGTAGATCCTTGATCTGTCCATACCCTCACACCCCCAATCCTCAAAAAGCCACTACTAATCTTGCTGTTGGGAGTCCTTGAGTTGTGCATCTTCTTCTTACTTTTATGCGAAACTGATGATGTTTTCCCACCTGCTGTCTTCTGCTCCAGCTGCACTGCACTGTGGTGTCCTTGAGGTTCAACATTCATGTTCTCTACAGAAGCCACATCCTCATCTTTCTTAAATTTTACATTACCCTCCACATCAAGGTTATCTGCTGCTGGCCCTAACTGCAACACTTCAGCCACAGATGTTAATTGGTCCTCCTCCTCTGCAAACCCTAGTCCTCTTGTGCTCCTCATTTCTAGATCCAGAGTGTCTAACACCTGCAATGCCAACAGACAATGTACAGTTAACATAGATGTGTCACTATAAGACTAAGTAGATCATAAAACAATCTTAATTCACTAGCAAAAGACATACCACCAATTCATGCATATAACACAGCTCTTGACATCATTGCCTTCAACAAACCTGCTCAAAAGATTTGGATCTATTGAAAACAATTAAATTCTTGACCAGATTAGCCAGTCAACAGAGAGACCTGCAGCCAGGTTGCAGAGATGAAACTGAGATAAGCTTGTAATATTAAAAGGAAACAATGTACTGGCACACCTGAAGGCATGGTCGCCGGTCCATCACAACTTCTGCACGATCTCGTGCAGCAGGGACAACTACCTCAACTTCACCACCTGCTAGTGCCTCCTCCCTTGGTACAGAAACATAAGCACTCTGCACACAAAGGCACCACTGATTGTTTACTTGAGAAATATATATGAAGAGAAACAACTAAACATACAAATGAATATGGCTGAAAACCACAGAAATGCAGCTCCTCAGAGGAAAAGGACTTTGTTAATAGACTATTGCAATATTCCATGTCAGCTTGGTGTTAGATTCTTAGATAAATACAGAAAGAACATGGTGATTAGAGAGTGGTGCAATCACTGTGGCCCCTCCCCAACATCGGCAATCAACCTGGATCTCATCTGATTTCAATGTTGTTTACATTTAATGGCAATAGACTGCTCTTACACATTGGTGATATGGAAGAGAACATTCCATGTCGCTAGTTTGATTGAAAACAAATTGTTGCTTCAGAAAGAGACAGAAAACATACAAAAGTTGCATTGCCTTCACTTCTTGCATCATCTCTGTCTCCATAAGAGTAGCCCACAGAAGTGAAGGTGTTCTGGGCAGGCCTGGCAATTGGCTGCTTCCTCTTTGACACTGGCCTACCATTGCTGGTCTGCTGCCTTCCAGAAGCACTGCCATTAACACCTCCTTGTGTCCTGCCCTTTCTGCTGTTCACTGAAGACAGCCAAAGAATTGAACCTAATGACAAGTTGGCAAAAACTACAATACAGAAACAGATCTATAGCAACTTGAGTAAAAAGGGCATTCAATGTGTCAAACAGAAATTGCATGATAGCAAGTGTATCCAGTGCACACCAAAACTGCTTTTGTGCAAATACACAACAGATTGTTTCATTGCTGTGCAATTTCATTCCTACTTTCCTCCATATCTTAATGTGTTAAAAGGCACCTTTACAACTGCAGAAATCCCTAGGAAAACTCAGAGCTGGAGCTTTTGTGCACCAGGCAACACAACCCTCGAACTCTGTGCGAGTTTGTCTGAAATAATTTTTCGCTGGGAGCACACTTTTGAGTTTATCACCCCACCTCTCTTATATGTCTGGAGCTATACAAGACTTACCAGAAGCCAAATTGGGTGTGGCCTCCCAGTCACCCAGAGCCCCTCCTCCAACAAATCCATTCTGCCTTGCCCCCCCATTTCCTAAAACCAAAACAAAAGACAAATCACCATTCTTGCACAGGAGAGTCAGTCAACCTCCTTTCCTAATCGACATCACAGAACTTGCAATCTATATTAAGACGACATTCCACTGATCCGAGAACACCTGTTATTAATATGTTGGAATCAGCCACGATTCAAGACGCCTCTAGATCTATAGCCCGTCAAAAAAGTTCGTTCTATCAAGGAAAGAAATTGTTTCAAAGGGGATTCACAAGCAAGCATCCGCATAAGCTAGTCCAAAGCTGAAGGAACGCTCAAGCCAATGACTATGGACTTGCTTGAGCATAAACCCGTGCATAAACCTAAAGCTGAAATTATTACCTTGTCGTGCCTGCCCACTGCCTCCAGAAGTTTGATCCCTCCCTCCTTGTCTACCCCTCCCTCCACCCCTTCCCCTTCCCCTTCCTCGCACCATGCTAACTTCCTCTCTCCACCTCTTTCGTTCTTGTTGCAAGCTTCTCAGTCTCTCACCCAGAGCGTACGTATTGAGGTTCAAACGTTGACAGTAGTCCTAAAGCACCAGCAAACCTACATAACAAAAACAGGTAACGACTACAAATTAGACGGAAACCGTGCACTATCTAGTAGCAATCACTAACGGCAACGACGCAGGTGACCACAGATTCGATGGCGCCGGACTAGTTTGCAAAACGACCAGTGAAGCAAGAAAAAGGATGAAAACTTGTGACGCTCAAATTAAGAAACCCATTGGAAAATCTCGGCCTCTCTGCGCATGGCGTTGATTTTCGCGCTAAGCCCTAAAAAGGACATGGATGGACTTCCTCTGTAGTGCGAGAGATCTGATCTCATCACGATGTTGTCTATCACGACGACACGATACGCAACACCGGACAATGAAAACAGAGGCCTAATGGCTCGAGACTAACCGTCATGTAGACAGCACGATCGGAAACCCAATCCCACACTTCACTTGCAAAAGAAATGTGTCTGCATTTGGGTGCAGAAAGTTGGCTGCATTCTTCGGTGATGGTGGGTAAGGATGACAATCATCCAGCACGCAGTGCTCAAGGCTGCACAACACCGCAATCATCAGTCTAGGCGTTTCGCAAGCAAGAGAAAAGCCCCACCAGTATGCACGGGACGGATCGGGCTAGCAATTGGAGGTTTCTCGTTAGCGTTTTGTGATCTTGTTGGTGTTCATAAGGATATCTGACTTGTGGAGGGAGGAGGTGACGATTACAGGCTTTCTCTTACGTGGGTTTGCTGCACTTGTTGGATTTTAAAAAGAAATCTGCAACAAAAAGTTCGTATCAGAGAGGCTTGGAACAACAGAAAGTATCCAGTAAAAAGATTTGCGCCAAGAACAGCCAGTGGTTATCCCTCCAGATATGAAGGCGGTGACAGTGGCCACAAGAAAATGGCCACTCCGAGCAACTAAACCCTTCTTTTCCTTTAGGAGAAGCTTGCAATTAGAGAGCTATGGAGTATTCCATGTAGTCAATCCTTCAACTGCCCAAGTGATTGCTGAGCTTCCTGTGGATAGTCCTGCATCCGTGGATGCCAAATTCCAAGCTCTTGAAGCAGGGCAGAAGCAATGGCACGCAACTGGAATCGTGGAGCGTCGATCAGCCCTGGAGCGGTTCAACGAGCTGCTCCGTCGCAACGTACCTGCGCTTGCGAAGACTTTGACGCTGGAGACCGGGAAGCCGATCTCGCAGGCCAAGAATGAGGTTCGCGCCACGGTCGACAGGGTGCGATTCTACCTCGAGAATTGCGAGCAAGTGTTGCAGGAGCAGACTGTGTTGCAAACGAATGTGCTGCAGGAGAAGCTTCTGTATGAACCTCTCGGCGTCGTGGCCAACATCTCGGCCTGGAACTACCCCTACTTTGTCTCCGCGAACGTGTTTGCTGCCGCGCTCCTGACTGGTAATACCGTTCTCTACAAGCCCAGTGAGCATGCTTCTCTCACGGGTTTGGAGATTGCAAAGCTCTTGTACGAAGCCGGGGTTCCAAAGGACGTTTTCATTGTAACCACGGGCAAGGGCGAGACGGGTGCTGCGGTTGCGTCCCTCAAGGGACTTGGAGGTTTGTTCTTCACTGGCTCGCACAAGACAGGGGTGGAGATCGCCAAGCAAGCGGCAGGCAACCTCGTGAAGGTGCAACTGGAGCTCGGAGGCAAAGATCCCGTGTATGTTCGGAGCGATATACCCAATGTGGCAGCAGCGGCTGCCTCTATTGCTGATGGAGCTTTCTACAACTGCGGCCAAAGCTGTTGCTCTGTGGAGAGAGTGTACGTCGACAGGGCAATCTATGGGGAGTTTTTGGAGCATTTTATTACGACTGTGAAAGGGTTCAAAGTTGGAGATCCTCTGAAATCAGACACTTATATCGGACCTGTGGCCAGACAGCCTCAGCTCTCTTTCCTTGCCTCTCAGGTGAAGTCCATCCTGAATTTCACTGTTGCACTCCGTATTGCTGCAATACTAGTTTTGCAGCTCCTAATGAAGGATCACACTGCCAGCTTATTGTAGGAAATGCAACAATGAGCTCTTTTTCTCATCTTTCTATTCATTTTGCTATCTTATACTCTTCACATGTTCTATCCTGGATTTTGTCAAAAAATACCTTTGTAGTCCTGTCTTCTCTATCTGTGATGAGATTTGTTCTACTTCTTCTCATGGCAGATAATGTGTATTGTGATTTTATATGTGGGAAATAAGTCCATCCTTACAACCCAAGTAGCACAGTAAGGTCTCTCTCTATGTCTGTCTTTCTATGCACACTCAGATCCTTGGTAGTAATGCTAACACTAATTTAGATTTTGGTTGTTAGTTTCAAATTGCATGTTTCATCCTCAAAAGTCCTTTCTGTGTCTGCCTTCTGTTAGTTAGTGTCTAAACCTGATTTTAAATGTTGAGATCAACATAGGTTGCTGCCTGCAACAGAGAATTCTATTAAAATCAATCTTCCTGTGTGCAGGTGAATGATGCAGTTGAGAAAGGGGCAAAAATGGTGAGTAATCTTGGTTTAGATATCAATACAGATGGTTTCTACTTCCCACCCACTGTTTTGTCTGATGTAAATCACACAATGGATGTGATGCGGGAAGAATCATTTGGGCCACTAATTGGCATTCAATCAGTAGATGGAGATTTGGAGGCTCTGAATTTAATGAAAGACACACCTTATGGGCTTACTGCCAGTGTCTTCTGCAAGCATAGTGCAGATGCTGAGCAAATTCTTCGTGAGCTTCAAGTGGGAACTGGTTACTGGAACTGTTGTGATCGAGTGTCACCTCGGCTACCATGGTCAGGCCGTAAGGGGTCAGGTCTAGGAGTTACTCTTGGCTTAGATGGTATCAGGGCTTTTGTTCAACCAAAAGGAATCCTCCTCCAGAATCCAGCAACATGAGAAAGGTTGATCGGGTTAGCAGATGAAGCAATGTCTCACATATATGCATATTATATGCATGGAATGGCTCAGTAAAGTACATTCAAGGAGGACAAGGATTGATGATGTTTGACATGTGGTACACTTCAAGCTTAAAAGAGTCCAGAGGGTATTGTTCACTTGCAACCTGCTACAACTAACAAATAGCCACTCTGATGTAAGATTTTCCTACTCGTCTGTTAACAACACAATGCTTAAGTTGTATTGTGGATTGTAACCTTCCAAAGGGTCACAAGTGACAGATTTCAGATTTTTTTTATTGGTGCTTCTTAATCCCTGTTTTCAATGCTTTCTCCATCTTCTGCAGATTCTATGCTGAAAGGCTATGAATCTTGTAGGTCTCCCCCAGTATATCCAGGTTGGCTATGTAAATCACATATTTACATGTTTACAAGTTTATATGGCTACTTATTATGTGTGTATTTACACCCACCATAGGCAGCTGACAAAGTTCAGTTAGGTGAGTCATGGCAGGTTATCACTGCTAATTCATGCTGAAGGGGATATCTGACACTTCATGGGCAACACTCAGAAGGTTATGACTGCATTCATTCTTGTCATGACTTGTCATACCTTCAAACTGTGTTGTTGTGGAATTTCCTCTGCAAATCTCATGGATATAACTGTACAAAGAGCCACACTACAAGGAGAGATCATTTAAATCATATTTTGCAGATACCAACATTTGACGTCCTAGGCTACAATTCTCTGTCACCAGATGTTCTCAAGGTTCTGTGAATACTATTTCGTATTACACACCTGAATGCTAGTTGTCACTGGCTGGATCAAAGAGTAAAAATATTTGGGGCCGGAAATTAAATTCAGTACAGTTCAGAAGTGATGAGATTTCATTGACTCGAGGCATCTTCCTGAATCCAATACCTTGGACTAGGTGATGATAGCACCTATTGAGCTTGATTTGAGTCAATATTATGCTCTACATTTTGCTCAAATCAAAGTAGCTCCATATTTTAAGTGCAAAATGATGTCACCTTTTTTGCTGCTTTTTTAGCTCGAATGGCATCATGTAACCAAAACACTCATGTATGTAGCTTTCATGGGTTATCAGTCAATGGAGATACCATTCAAATGCTGTTTGTGTGGGGTGGATGTGTCCAGAATCAAATCTATAGGGTCTTCACATTTTTCAATAAAGAAAGATCTTCCTCTCCTTCCATTTCTTGTTCCCTTGCCCACTTGCTCACTTTGGGGGGGTAGGGACAGGGGGCAACAATGATGTCAAGGGAAAGAAGGGAGGAGGAGAGGATAATTGAGGCAGATGAAAAGCATCAAGTTGGGGGGAAGAACTTATTAAGGCCTAATGGCAATCTGTAAAACTCAAGATTACGCGGGTCAGACCCAAAGTTCCGGAACTTATCCCACCAGAGCAGTCCACGGTCCTTTCGTGATGCCTTGAGGGAGTTGTCAAGTGTCACTGCAACAATCATTGCTACTGTTGCACTTGATGAAAATGTCACATTGATTATGTCATCAAACTGTCCTTGTCCAAAACAAACATGCAACAAACACATTTGGCACCCACCCCAAAACAGATGCAAAAACTTCAGACAGGTTCTACATTTTCAGGATGTTTCACATCCTTGTAGAAGTAGAGTTAGCTCACTGTCATGGTTTTTAACTGCACAATTGTAACAATATATAACACAACAAGCTTGGGAGATAACTTGCACTATCATTACCCATCATTGATGTCCTTTCTTCTAGAACATTAAGCATGTGCAGCAATGTGATAAGAAAGGCTAGGGATTCATGCTCCAACAAAAACCCTTTTCCCAAATTCAAAACTGCATGTCTGAAAAGTCAGGAAACAAACAATACATGGATGCAAACTACATAAGTAAACTGAGTTTGGGAGTAACTAGTTTGAAAGGTTGAAACAATCCAACATGGGAACACTTCCAAATCAGTTAAGTAAAATATGGTCAGCATGTTATCAGTTAAATCTTTTGCCCTGCCTGCCCAAATGCTGCTTGTAGTACTCAAACACATCTGGTCAAAATGCAGTGAACACATCCAAATACATTGACCAAGAGTAATCTAAGACAAGAATCATGCATTGGTGAATTAGAAAGGTGGACAATAACATACCCAATGAGCTTTTGTATGAGCAGGGCCATGTCCTGCTGAAATTGTGTACTCTCTGAAATATTGTGGAACTGAAAGTGCCATGAACAATGAAAACCCAACTACAAAAATGTTCCGCTGTGAATTCATGTTCAAAAACTGCAGACATGAAATTCCAGTTGACCCTGCCATGATTGCAACATAGAGCCTTTCATCAGGATGTAATAGAAGAGACTTCGAAATGAAAATTTGGGGGCAAGAAGGCTTCTTGTGCATATAGCATAAACAATGAGCTCTTGGTGCATACCAAAGTATGCGAATAGGATGCAGAAAATAGCTGCTACCATGGGTTGAGGCACAGATGCAAAAATGCCACCAAATTTGCCTGCAAATACACTGCAGGCATCAGTTTGAGCCAATCCTGCAGACAGAAAAGAGTTTAGAACCTGAAGCAGGTAACTAGAGGTCACCACACACAAGATCAGATACACATGGTCATCTCTGGAAAATGTATTGTTGTCATCTCTAAAGACTAGCTATATCTCAAGAAAAGGCATAAGCTAGAGTTGCAGGAAATGGTTTCAAACTTTCCTCTTCAGGACTTCAATCCTCACAACTGTTCTGGAAACCAAAGGATTACTCATGATTACAACATTTGTTACTGACTTGCATGATTTATAAGACCAGAGGTCCAAAAGTTTGTTTATCCTCTTGTTCCAAAACCCAGGGTGAGAGCCATAACCTGTGAACTCTCAGAGATAATCTTGTCACTTATGTGAAATCTAGTCTTGACTTCAAGAGTGCAGTAACAAACCAAGAATAGAGCAAAAGAGCATAAATCCTGCTGCAATTTGCACAACTCGGCGACTTCCAACTCTTGTGATCCCTATCAGTCCTATATTCTCTCTGGAACCCACCATAACCCAATGATTGGAAATTGGACTATCACTGAATTTGACATGTCTAGGGCTGATACCATCTGAAATACACAAACAATAGCTTGAAGAACTTTTGTGGCCAATAAACTACAAATTAAAGCCAGATGTAACGGTCTTTGGCATCAACACAAAACACAAGGACACATTATCAATCACCGCTTATGAGCTTAACAAAACAGATATTAGAAATAGTTTTGTTACTGAAGTAATTAGTAATGGCAAAACTCTACAGAAGGGTGTGCTGCTTGTGCCTACACTGATACAGTAGACCCTGCTGCTGTGCCAAACATGCCATCCAGCAAAATTCCAAGTCCCTGTTACAAACAGGAGTATTCTATAAAAAAGTCTTCGAAATGTGAAACTGGACATAGGATTCCCAGTGAAACACAAAAAATCATCTGTTGACACTAAAAAAGATGCAAAAATACCAAGCCATGTAAGGACTTGAGGCTGATGATATCTTCTGGAAAGTATTTTTGAACTCTGATACAGGAAGAAGAGCCATCCCAAAACACGGAGGCAGTACCTCCCAGCCAATGCCTCGGCTAATGACATAAGGTGGAGGTGGAGTGGCTCCCGAAAGACGTGACACTGCATAATATTCACCTGTTGACTGCCAAAACCATAATTTGGCAAAAATGTTTACAGAATATGTTATGAGATGGTATCCATACAGGTAAACATTAGATGTTTATGGAATCTCCAACTGAGTGTGCAAGAGAACTTACCTCAATCAAAGTTGCCAGTGCTCCAGCAATGATCCCAAAGGCATGACCTGCATCAAAAGTTGGAGCTCCCCACTGAAGAGGCCATGGTACACGTATCCTGCAGAGAAAAATATTACAATAATATCATAGATATCACAGATATCACAAACGCCTTTCCTTGTTTCCCCTTCAATGCAGTGCCTTTTATGACTGCTGCCAAGTTTTCCTGACCTGCCTCCCCCTCTCCCCTAACCAAGTGGTGGGATCCATTCCATGAAATCACCTCACATTTACTATGAATCAGTGATCTCTGCTTGGCTGCTGGGGATACAAAGTTCTGCTACTGAGTTCATATGGTTTTCACCAAGTTGAATCAGCATTACAGACTACAGTGTATTTCAGATGTAACCTGGATCTGGATGGAAGTTCAGTGTCACCCTCTCCAGATTTGGCTGATAGTCACAACTACGCTTACAATTTGAGGCAGAAAGAACACACCTGAGATAAATTGTTACTGGGTTAATGGGTTGTTTAGACGCAATGAGTTGACTCACAGAGAGTCAGAAAGAAAAAGAGAGGAGAACAAGCGGACAGTCTCTCTCCAGAGACCATCAACTTCAAAATACCACAATAGCCAACTGCTTTCATCAGCTCCTGGTAACACACATTGGTCACTGTATGACATTTGACCATTATCACTAGAAAAAAGCAGTGCAAATTGAGAAAGTAGAAAAGAAAACACCAATATGCAGGAAACCAGAGACAACTATGAAAGAATGGGACTGTTGAAGGATGAGGACGAACAAGGAAGATAAACAAGGTGTAGAAAATTCATGATATCCCCATGAAAGGATTTCTCCTATCTGTCATGCTGCTCTGTTTTGCTTTGCGTGGGAGCAGGAAAGCAAGCAGGCATCATGTAGTCATTGACATGCAACTGTCGTGTATCTACAGATGCCTCTTGACAGGTGTGAGGCAAAAGAGACATCCTGAAACAGGAAAAGAGGTTCTCAAGAGATTACCAGGGTGATGTGCCAATGATGTTGGACCAATCAGTTCGACAATGCATCTTTCCTTTCAAAGTTGCATGCTGATAGGCTCCACTCATTGTCATCAGATGAGCATATGGCCAAACAACAGCAATACCCAGTATGACTGGAAACAGCTCAAAAATTGGTCTTTCTCGGACCTTCATGTGCTTCACATACTGCATGAAGAAATGAGAAGAAAAGACTGCATGTGTGGATGAGAGAGATTGTAGGATAACAAGTCATTAATGTAGAAATCTAGCAACATAATAATACAGGAAATTTTGGAACTTAGAGACCTCTCCATGCAGCAGGAATATGTCAGTTTGAACAATTGAGAGAACAATGATTCAAGTGGAGTAGTACAAACACACTGCTACAGCATAAGTAAACTAATGGCTTGAATTCTGATCTTGATTACACAGTGACCATCACCTGGGAAAACAAGATGATAACAAACATCTGTGGAAGCCCAACCTCAATGCATTTACCAACCTGCAATAAGATGTCAACTGCAATTCCATGAAATGCTTATGTTTACCTCATATCAAGCATCCTTCAAGAAACTTCTGAACCAACATGATATTCTCATGAGTAAGACCTTTTTCCCAAGGAGCCTTACACCCCTTTTGGCATACTACTTGCATACATGGAAGAACAAACAGATGCATGTACAGGCCTTGGAACTATCTACCTTTCCTTCTTAAAAGAGCTTCCAAAAATCACACTTTCTCTGTCTCTTGAGAAGTTGCAATGACACAGGTTTAGGAAGTTGCAATGACACAGTGATTTTCAATGTCAAGAGCTGCAGGAATTTGGAAGTAAATACTTACACCAGGAAAGCCATATTCAAAGTGACCAAACCCAACCATGATTATTGTTGGAGCAATCACAACTGGACTGATAAATCTGCAAGTAGAAGTATGCACAATCAAAGGACATCATAAGTTAGACACCAGCATCTAACCAGGTTCAATAAGAGACATGTAGAGATGGGAAAAACTTCTGTTGCTCTGCATTTGCTTACTATCAAATAAGATGGTATTTTTGCACACATTACCAAGTATGAGCTGCAAGTGTCACTTTGTAGCTTCTATCATATACTGAAACTAAGATTCAGAAGGCTGCAAGCACTTAGAATTAACAGATAAGGCCTTTCAGCAGAGATACCTGGTGAGGATGCCCCATAACCCACTGAAGCCAAGCACAATGTGCAGAATGGACGATGCAATAATTGCTCCTTGAACAGCACGCATGGTGGCATTAAACCTCTGCCCATTTTGTGCAACATGTCCGGGAAAAAAAGGGACAACATCAGATAAACACTATTCCACAACAGCATCCTAGTCCTAGGCCAAAATTTTTAAGAGAAGCAGAGCTTCATGCAGGAACATCTCTCATTAACCTATGACAGGATAGTTCCAAGCTGAACTTGGTTGGGGAACAATAAGAGAGATGGTACATCATGATCGTCAGCAATGATGAGCAGAGACTCTGAGTTGATGATGTTGATCGTGGGGATAATGAAGGCAAAGGATCCCCCCACCACAGTTGGCAGCCGAGTTCCAAATGTGGTCTGGAACAATGTGCTGATGCCCGATACAAACAAAATGGTCTGAATTACCCTCGACTTGTCAGCCTGCCATCTCAATCACTAGTCAGAAGCAGCCATATAAAAAGTACATATTGTTCACGAGAATCTAATCTTCTGTGTCCACCAGACTAAGGAGCATAGAACACTGAGAATTGCAAGATAGATCCAGTTCAGAGAGATGGTGGAGAACAGAGAGAAAAGATGTAAAACTTACGTCATCTCCTCCCATCATCGGAACCAGGAGGCTGGGAATCATTACAGACGAGCCAAGCACGGTCAGATAGTGCTGGAAACCAAGAGCGATCGCCTCCGCTGTGCAGCATATCGCAAGTTTAAAACAGTATCTAACCACATCCTTTGGCAAATTCTAATGATCATGACCACTTGGAACGCTAAAGGTTCACAACACACAGAGGGAAGTCGAGGCAGAGTAAGAACATTTAGCAGAAAAAGATAGCTTCTCTTGAAGGTCTACACTCCCATGAACAGTCAATTCGTGCTCATCATCTGAATCACATCCTGTCAAATGCCCAAGAAGTGATGGTGCATTCCTCGCAGTGAACTTACAACGCTTTGAGATCGGCCTAAAGAACTCATGCTACCAGGGTTAGAGCACACATGTTATAAAATCACGCTGCCACTATCTCATCAAAGGTGCAAGCGGAATGACGGCTGCTGGGAGTGAGAGCAGACTCCCAGCAGCCACTCGACCAAAACTTTTTGAAATCGGTTTGCAAAATAGTAACCAGGATGCTCATTTGCAGAAGAATGGACGATTGTCACAACCTAGCACTGGTGAGATCACGTAATTTTCTCACTTGCCGGAAGGTTTGGAAACTAAGCATTCCCTCAAATGGATAGTCACAATCATCCACAGCAAGGTTAGACACAGATGGACAGTGGCCTACGTGAAGGAGACTGATTAATTCAAGTGCTTCAAATTTCCAGTGTCTGCCAATTTTCTGAACTCTGCATCATGTCAGTGCGTGAAAAGGGAATCATGTCGAAGGATTTTAATTTAGTCCATGCTTGCTGGTGATCGAGTGATCGAGTTGCATTTATTCGGGTTATGGCATTCAGTGCAGCATAAGTGTAAGAATTCAAACGCGGAACCTATACACCATTAGGGGAGAAAGCAAAGAGCTATGTACATACGCCAAGGCGGGTTGTCATTGATGCAATACTTGAGTTCAGGAAGCTGCTCTTGACAAGGATGGTTAAGATCTTCGGGCTTCGGCTGTCCAGGCTGTCCGAGGGGTGTCTGCAGCGAGCCCGGCATGGCGGCTGCTGCTGCTTGCGGCAGCGGACCCCCCGCCATCGCTAAGAACTCCATGTTGCCTGATTTTTTTCCAACTCCGTTCTTGCTCAACTGTCCTGGTTCTTTCTTCCGGCACTTCTCGATTGAATCTACGAATGCAGCTCCACACATGCGCCGCTTCAAATCATTTTCCGCAGCTTCTTGCCATGTTATATAGAAAATATGAGCCAGCCCGTATATAATTCAAGCAACGATCTTCTTCCTCTGCCAAGAAACATCCTCCATTCACATACGAAATAATGCCAAAAGTCTCGGTTTCAGGGTACACATTTCCCACAACACTCACTTCTCCGGATCTCCGAAGCTTCAACAGTTTACCCAACGGCCCAATTCAGCTGCACCAAGAGGACAAACATCACCCGATCCTTCCGCGCCCAAGAAAAACTCCCTTCAGGCAGTACAAAGATCACCACCCACATTTTTTCTCCTCTAAACCCCGGTTGTCGTGTTGCAAAGCAAAATGTCCAGCATCTTCTCAGGATACCATTACAGTGCAAACTGTAATGATATTCATTTCTATTAGCAAGCGCAAACTGGATCGGTTCAAAGAAGAAAGCGAGGAGAAGACCGAACGCTGCAAACGGAGAATGAGCCAGAGAACCCTCTCTCCAACCTCCGGAATAGCCAAGGGAGAAGTCCAATAAATGAAAGACACGTGTGGAACGATACGTTCGCTGCCAACGGTTTTGGGATCCAGTTACAGGGACATTTCGCTTTCACACTTGACAGCCGGGTCTCGCCATGCTTTGTCTTTTGTCCTTTTAAGTTCTGTGTTCACACGAGGTATCCCTTTCTCCAATTATACTCCCGGTTCGCGGCTTGAGTAACCCAGCACCCACGAACGCACCATCCAAAAAATCCCGTTCTGGATTTTTTGGATGGGAACCTGAAGGTGGGTGAGTTTGGGGTGAGTTAAGGAATTTTCTCCCGGTCCTGCCCCTGAAAAGCCTTATTAAAAAACAAATCTTATGGCCCCTTCCTTCGACCTACCTTCCTGTATCAACCTACCTACCTACCTCCCTCCTACCTACCCCCATTCCCCATCCCCATTCTCACCCTCTTGCCGCCTCCATCGTGTTGTCACCATCGTCAATGCGCTCTTGCTCCTCACTTTCACTCTTGTTCCTAATTCCCATGTTGTTATGTGTTTGGTGCTTTTGGCTTTTGCTCGTAATGTTCTTGCTCTTAGTGCTCCTAGTTGTCACTCCTAGTGTTCCTACTCTTGGTGCTCCTAGTTGTCACTCCTAGTGTTCCTACTCTTGGTGCTCCTAGTTGTCAATCCCATTGTTCTTGTTGCTGGTGCTCCTAGTTTTCACTCCTAGTGCTTTTGGCTTTCGCTCTTAATGTTCATAGTTTTCACTCTTTGTTTCTGGCTTTCATTCCCAGTGCTCCTAGCTTTTGCTCTTGGTGCTCCTCACTCTCACTCTTGGTGCTTTTCATTCTTACTTTTAATGTTCCTCACTCTCATCTTAGTGCTCCTAGCTCTTGTTCCTACTTTTGTTGTTTTTCATTCTTGCTCCTAGAGCTCCTCATTATCGCTCCTTGTGCTCTTGGCTATTGCTCCTTACTCCTCAATCTTGGTGTTCCTAGTTTTGCCATCACCCTTCTCTTTCCTTATTTTGCCATCACCCCACTTTTCTCCTTGTTTTGCCATTGCCCCCCTTTTTCCTAATTCTACTGCCATCACCTACTTGGCAGCATCTCCTTCTCTCTTACTACTACTCTTACTTCTATTGCCATTGTCCTCCTTTTATGTTGATGTTATCATCACCTTAAACCCTAAAACCCTCATGGCAACACCCTCTCCTACTACTACTTTTTGCCTTTTTTTTTTTTTTCACCTCGTTTTTTGTGTTGTTTTTCGCCTCCTTGTGGTGTTAAATTTTTTGGGTTATTATTTGGTACCTTTCACAAGGTTAAAAAAAATGCAAGTTGCATGCATTGAACCTTTAGCCATTGATGACAACAAGGTCAATGATTCAATAACTACATTAATGGCGATGGTTGAAAGTCAAGATATTCCAAGTGAAGTAGCACCTCATGATGCATCAATTGATCTTTCAAGATCAATGGTTAAAGGTGAAAATCTTCAAAATGCAGAAATTGAAGGATCCATTACGAATGGGTTGTTTAACCACATATTCGACTAAATGGATAATTGTTCAACATTTGACAAAGGACCATGACATCTATGTGTAACTAGGTGGATTTGGTTGTCCATCCACTCGATCAAAAGGTCTGCACCAACAAGACCATGCTTATATGAAGAAGTGGATTTTGGGCAACATTTTGGTTCATCTCCACCAAAATGAGCAAAAGGCTATTGATCAAGCAAAACACGGGACCATCTCCAAGTGGGACCACCTTCAAGTTGAAGCATTGCAACATCTTGAGTTGCCTTAATTGACCTTGGTGAAACTAGCTTCTAATTGACTTCTCCAACTCTTTGGCATCTCGAAGCGGGGTGATGGATCCATCCTTATGTACCCAATTCCAATGGTGAAGACAAAAAAAATGACCTTGCGAAATTGATCCCTGGATCAAAATCATCATATGCAAAGGCCCTCAAGGCTACTTGGGACTCTTGGATATGCAAAGTAGTGCAAGAGAAAGAAATCAAAACCATTTTTGAATACCACAGTTTTGAGATGGTGCATGGTTAGTAAGTCTTTAAATCTTAAACAATATTTATTTTCACTTTGAATGTCAATCCACACATTCTTAGTTGTAATGCATGTGAATGTGCATGGTTTAGGATTTGAAACATAACACAAAGTGATTTTGTGGCGAATGTGGTGGCAACTACTTTGACAAGCCATCGACTTTTCAACCACCTCAACTTAACAATGCTACATAGGCAAATGGCAAAATATCATTGATAGTTTGGGCATAATTACAAACTCAACATCCAATAGTGATCACTAGGTTGATGTGATAGGTCTTAGTAACTTATGTGATGACTTAAATCTTCATTTTTTTGCAAAGGCTAAGGATAATTGAAAGGCTTCCTCAACTTTTTGTATTAGCACCATATGGCTTTTTATATAGTGATTGGTTTTCACACAATACAATGCCTTATGTGTTTCTCTACTTTTTCTAAATGCAAATAGTCATTCTGTTTCAACACCCACCCCATCGATTTTTGTAATACCTACATCAAATCATTGACCAACAAATAATTTTTTTCTCATTACATATTGGCATTATTACGATGTTTATTTATGAATTACCCATTGCCTATATCATCATTTGATAATTAATTTTATTTGTAATTCTTGATTTTAATACAATATACAATCAAAATAATTAGATATTTCTAATTATCACATCTTCATATGGGCATTATATGTGGCTTGTGTGAACAAATCCAATGGAAATGCAATACCCACATTTTATTTTTTTTGAACATCACAATGTGCAAATGGGGGGTCGGTTGTATTGATGACTAAGTAGGTAGGTACGGATGGGTGGTGTTCGGTAGGTACTTACCTTCAGGGCTAGTAGGTATGAAAGTGAAAGGACGGTGCAATCATTTACATGATGAAATGCAATACCTTGATTGGATCTTGTCATTTGGTGGCATCATGTGGATTGCAATACCCACATCTAGTTTCATTGACATTTTTCCATGCTTGTGTGGTGTGTAGGACGTTGGTAGGTGCGTAGGGGTAGATGGGTAGGTAGGTAGGTATATGAGTGCGACTTGGTAGGTAGATAGGTGGGCAGGTAGGTAGGTGGGGATGAGATTAGGTCATTTGAAATTTGTAGGTGAGAAGGTAGGTGACTAAAAGAGTAGGCTAGGGGGGTTGGTGGGTGGGAGGGCGGGGTGTTGATGCGGTCAGGTGGGTCCAAAAAAAATCCCAAAATTATTTTTTTGGGAAGTCCAGGGGCTGAGAAGGCGGAAACAAAAAGTCAAACTGTGCTAACCAGCTTGGACCAAGGTGGTTAGCACAGGGACAGGAGAGGACAGAAAATCAGCACCCATCCACTGGACTGTCCATCCAAATGGTGCGTTCGTGGATGCTGGTTCACGCTGGCCCCGGTTCACACACGGCCACCATTTGCGATGCCCCGTAGTAATTCGTCGGATTTATGACGCACTCTCCCGACGCATGGTTTCTTCGGGTCTTGTCTCACACGAACACGAGACTTTGATCCACGACCTGCCTGCGGATTGTTTGCATTCAACAGTTTTGGATCTTAATGGTTTCGTTTGTACATATCAAGCATGCGTTTTGTGTGTATTGACGAAAAGGTGTGGACTCTGGAAGCGTTATCCCGTTCGTACAGGAGCTGGATAGTTTGTGTCTTCCGTGTGGATTGTCTTCTAATTTAGTACCTCCCTCTAGATGGGGGGAGTAGGGGGCTTGTGTTTTGCCTTCCACTGGTCGTTTTGGTTTTTCTTTTTTCGTGTCTACTCTCCTCTTTCGTGGTGTTCTTCTAGGGTATTTTGAGAGAACAGACAACTATTCGAAAGACACTGGGAACATACATGGTGCAATGTGATCGTAGTTTTACTTGCATTGTTGCTGCTGCAAGTGTTAGAAGACTTTTATGAAGTACAAGACAGTTCTTTATGCCAGAATTGGGTCTGCTGCAGGTTGGAATGCGGCTTTCTATGTGTTGAAGTTGTCAATCTGTGATGACATAGCTATCAAAATTATGACCTAGTTGTTGGAAGGGAGTCAAGTTTCTAATTCTTGAATTCAGAGTCAGCCTTTGTCCTGCAATGAGATTTAAAAGGTCCTAAATCTCATGAAGTGGACATTATTAGAGAATAGAAAGTGTACAACCCCGTCAACATGGATCCTGCTTTTGAACATGCAAATCACACTATGCATGTAACCACCTGAACATGGTACTTCTGAAACATATAGCAAGACTAGGTATACAAGGTTTCAATGAGACATGCACTATCTTACTGTAACTGCTATGCACCAGAGCTGTATTGCTGACACCATGATTTGATTCATGCTCACAGCCCTCTTTCTAACATGAAGGAGAATGATGTACAGGCAGGAGACCTTATCACAATCTTGCCTGACTTAGTGGTCATCTCTATCAACTAAAGCCTGGAGCACACTTGACTTTTGCTTCCCATATGTGCACCTACATATGTGCATGGCTCGATGATGAGCAGATTTAAACTGGACTGACTTCTTGCCAGTGGTGTGCTTTGCAGAATCCTTTGCAAGAACAGACATGTGTACTGTGCTTTCACTGCCAGGACACACAGCTGCCATAGCTTCAACTACAAGTTCTAAATGTGGACTCAACTCATGTTCACTAGTAATCAGGTCAATGAAATGCACAAAAGAAACCCTGATCCAGTTTTCTTCAACAGCCCTTAGCTTCAGGTCCTTCAACTTTCTCTCCAGCTCATGGCTGAACCTCAAGGCTGTCATTGCCTGATTGTCTGCATGCTTTGCATCAGACACTTTCTCAGGCTTTGGCCTGGCTGCCAGCTCCATCTGTAGAGTGTGTAATCTGTCAGGTCAATTATAGCTCAAGATACAAACTGCATCTAAAAACTCTTCAGGAACTAGGTTAAATATAATAATTCAAGTAGTCACAGTGCACATGATACAAGAGAAACACCACCAACCAGGATGTATACACACCCAAATTAAGAAACAGGAAGGCACTTACAAGCTTTGTATAGTGATTTGTAACTTGAGACAGAGGGGTATGCAGTGCATCTTCCAGTTTGCAACGTGGGCAGTGGCAAACAAAGCCCCATCCCTTGGTACTCAGGTCCTTCCGCTGTTGATGTGGCTGGAAGATATCAAAGTAGGCTCGAGTGATCTCTTCCCCAGCCTGCAACTCACGGGATGCAAAAACAAACAGAGCTTTCCCCACCAATATTTGTGATGAATTGGGCATACATGAATGGTTGATGAAGGACGGTAGCCACCATAGCCCCCAGTTCTCAACCTGCATCCATATATATCTCCATTCAAATAAGTAAAAGACATGTGCAAAGTGTTGATAACACTTGCCCCAGTTGCATATATACCACGCACTTCTTGAGAAATTCCTACTTGAGAGCCTAGATGTGTTTGAAGACATTAAACATTATATCTATGAAATTGCAGAGCCCCATGGCCCCCATAGCCCCCAGTTCTCAACCTGCATCCATGCATATCTCCATTCAAATAAGCAAAAAGAAGTGTGCAAAGTGTTGAGAACACTTGCCCCAGTTGCATACATACTAAGCACTTCTTGAGAAATTTCTGCTTGAGAGGCTAGATGTGTTAGAAGACATTAGACATTATATCTATAGAATTGCAGAGCAATCTTCACAACAACTTGAAGGTGACACAACAATAAGTGCAGTCATAACCTCATGAGGGTCACTCACACAAAGTGTCAGACCATAACTTTCATCATGAATAGCAGCAACAAGTTGACATTAAAACATTAATCAGCAAAATATAAACTGACCTTGTTTTCCTGATCTCCTGAACCTGGCAGATTCTTCCACCCTATAGTGGGATTCCCATTGAAAGCATTCAGCTGAATAATGCGGTGGATGCAGCTAGCATCAAGTGGGGCCATAGCTACAGGACTGCACCTACTGTTTGAGGTCAGCAAATTTGCAGAAGGAGTTGGCAACTTTTTGACTCCATCAAATAACATGTGCAACTTTTGATTATCCCAGCCCAAAGCATGTGGATTTGCACAGATTGGACCAAATGCTTCCTGGACCTTCTGGTTAATGGATTGCTCAGAAACTTCAACTCCTGTTTGATGATCGAAACGTTGCACCTCCATGAAAGCTATCGGATTTGAAACAAGTAAGAGCTCCCCAGCCTCCACGTGTTTTTTCAAAACCAGCCCACGCCCACATCCATGACCCACCTCAGCAACCTTAACAGGGCCAATGTAATCAGTGCAGGAAGGAAACTCCCCAGCATACCTTCCCCTCAAATAGAAATTTGACAGGTCAAACAAACCCATTTCACTTTGCTGGACATGGATGATGCTCTCATGAAGCGCAGCTTGAAGGTCTTTGTCTGATGGAGCCCGTGGAGCAGCTTCCTGCAAGGCAAAACACCATAACATTCAGAAGGTTGACACAAATCAAAGAAAAACAACCGTGCATTTGTACAATTCATACTGATGGGGTTAGACATGTCAACAATACTCAATAAGAATGTAATTGTGCATGAGTCACTTGACATTGTAGATGACAGAGACATCACATCCACCACTGTCTATGCAGATGCTGGAGTTTGTTGAGCATTAGTGGTGACACCAAATACTAGATGTCTCAGTCAGGAACTTTCTACCAGCACTTCAAACTGTGTAGAGAAATATCTAGTCTTAACCACAGATTCTGACTGCAGTATTAACTGACGTACTCACAGAAAAAACAGAGATTGGTTTGGTCACGTGGATAGAAGGACAGACGCACGCACTCGTAAGATTAAATTAGCATCGCGGTACTGGTGAAGTCCAAGCAATGCCCTTCCTTTTCTGAACAGGCTTTTGAGGTGGTCATGTTGTAGGGCAAGTGCCTTTTCAGCATCCTCCAACCCTTTCTCATACTCATGAAGTCGAATCCAGGCTTCTGCACGGTTGGAAAATCCAAGCAACACTTCAGATTCAGATGCATGGCCATTTGTTACACCACTCTTCTTTGGGGATGTAGCAGATCTGGTACGCTCCTGCTCCTTCATTGCCTGAAGAATACCCCTTGTATACAGCTCTGTGGCACCACGAAAGTCTTCATGCAGGAAAAGTTTGTTTCCTTGCAAGCGTAATGCATGGGCACTGAAACTCTCCTTTTGCATACTGCTCAAATCAATCTCCTGTTGAGCTTCACCATGATTTGGTTTGGGGACTTCACCTGTTTTCTCATATTTTGAAGTTTCAACATTCACTGCCCCAGTCTGGGTATTCCTATCAAGATGGCACCTTTCCAATTCAACAGTCTCAACAAGGTTGGTAGTTGATAGAGTGGCACTGGACTCCTGCACAACTGGCCTGCTCACAGCTTCTTTAGATTCCTCACTCTTTGCTTCTCCAACCTCTGAGGCAACAGGTATACCTTCAGTTTCTTCACCATGCATAACATCTTCATCTTCACTTGTGCTTAGCAAAATCTCATTACCCTCCATTGCTGCACTGCTGAGAACTTCCTTCACTCCATGACTTGTTTCTGCTTCCATCTCCAAAGCTCCAGCTACATATTCACTTCCTTCATCATGCCTATCATTGTCAGTGCCTTCATCCACACTTGTGCTCAAGAAAATTTCATTAGATTCCTCTGTGGCTGGACTGCTGAGAGTCTCTCTTGCTACATTGCTCTTTTCTGCTTGTAGCACTGAAACCCCAGGTATACTTTCTTCATCAAATCTAGCACCTTCATCCACACTTAGGTTTGAAAAAAATTCATCAGACTCTTTTGTGGCTATACTTGGCATAATCTTTTCAGCATTCTTTTCTGCTTCCACCTCTACCACCCCAGGTCTATCTTTGCTTTCTTCATCATGCCTAACAACTTCAGTGCCTGCATCCATAAATGTCTTTGGCAAGCTTTCATTGCATTCCTCCATGGCCAGACTGCTGACAACCTCTTTCACATCATCACTCCTTTCTGCTACCGTTTCTGATGCCCCAACTTCATCTTCATTTTCTTCATCGTTGTTAACATGTCCAATGCCTTCATCCACACTTTTGCTTGGCATAATTTCATTACAATCCTCCATGCCTAGACCGCTGACAACTCCCTTCAATTCATAACACCTTTCTGTTTCCATTTCTGAGGCCCCAGCTTTCTCTTCATTTTCTTCATCATGTTTAATGTGTTCAATGCCTTCATCCACACTTGTGCTCGGCATAATTTCATTGCAAACCTCCATGAGTGGGTTGCTGGCAACTCCCTTCGATTCATCACTCATTTCTGCTTCCATTTCTGATGCCCCAACTTTATCTTTACATTCTTCATCATGCCTATCAACTTCATCCATACTTGTCAATGGAAATTTGTCCTCCTCCACAGCTGGACTGCTGACAATCTCCATGGCTTCATCACTCTTTTCTGCTTCCATGTCTAATGCCCCAACTTCATCTTTAATTATGTCACCAAACCTTTCATCTTCATATCCTTCACCCACAATTGTCCTTGGCATAAGTCCATTAGAATCTTCTGTAGCTGGGCTGCTGACACCATCCTTTACTTCATTGGTCTTTTCTTCCACCTCTGAAACTCTAGTTATATCTTCAATTTCTTTACCATGCCTATCATCTTCAGTGCCTTCATCCACCCTTGTGCTTGGTGAAATTTCATTATACTCCTCCACCGCCAGGCTGCTGACAACCTCCTTTAATGCATTGTTCTTTTCTTCTTCTATCTCTGATGCCTCAGGTTTATCTTCAATTTGTTCATCACACCTTTCATCTTCAGTGCCTTCATCCACACCTGTGCTTTGCACCAGTTCATTAAAATTTTCTGTGGCTGAGATGCTGACAACCTGCTTCACATCATCAGTCCTTTCAGCTTCCACCTTTGAAATCCCAGTTAAATCTTCGCTTTCTTCATTGCACCTATCAACTTCAGTGTGATCATCCACATTTTTATTTTGCAAAATTTCATTACACTCCTCCATAACCAGGCTGCTGACAACCTCTTTTGTTTCATCACTCCTACTTGTTTCACCACCTAAAACCCCACTGACAGCTTCCCTGTATCCATCACCCTTTTGAAATTTGGTAGTGTCACCCACACTGTAGGTTTTGGTGGCTGTGGTGCCAACAACCTCATCTGCAGCATCATCCAGTGATTTAGCATATGAATTCCCAAAATCAATTGCACTGTCCACATTATATTTTTCAGATATAGTGGCTTCAACCATGCTTTTGCTTGATGAAATCTTGGGAGAATCAGCCACAACTGCCCTGCTAACCACCTTTCCTGCTTGAGCACTATTAGATGTGTCAGAATCTCCTACAGTTGCCCTGTTCAAATCACCTAATCCAGATTCATTGGCTTCAACAACATTTTCTCTTTCTGAACCTTCATCTTTGATCTCCTCCATAGCTGGGTGGCTAACAACTTCTGTTTCACCAATGTCAGCATTTGGAACCCCAGTTACAGCATCCCCATTTAGATGACATGGTTCAGATTGGGCAGCTTCATCCAGATCTTTGCTTGGTAAAAAATCTTCTTTGACCTCCCCCGCATCTTTATCTTTTTGACAGGTTCCTGCACCTAAATCCCTCACTGTGGATACATCCTCTGCTGCTGAACTTTGGGGCTCCACAATGTTATCTTGTGGGAATGGAATCTCAACTTCTTTGGCATCTGTGTGATAATCTTGCTTACACATATCAGCATCTACTATGACAGAAGATTGTGTATGGTGATCACCTTGCTGAGTCACACCAGCATTTACAAGGAAAGAAGCTACTTTGTGAGTGCTGTCAGGGCTTTGAGACACAGTGTCATTGCTGCTATTGTGAACAACTGATTCACTATGCTTTGGACTTGTGAAAGCCCAATGATCCTCGGGAGTCATAGGCCTTGAAAGAAACACTATGTCAGTGGGATGTTCAACTAGTACACCAACAAGCCCATCTGGGAATCTAGTCAAATAAGGGTCCCTTATTGCAACCCTTGATCCCTCTGGAAAGCAATGCTGTGCTTGTGCCATGCTAGCCCTTAGGGGCACTGAATTTTTCAGCATCAGTATTGTTGCCAATCCAGAGTCTTCTTCCAATACACTCACCTGGAGACCCCACACCCAACATAAGGTTTCTAAATTGTCAACAGTTTCTGCTCTGCAATTCAAGAGCAGCACCTTAAGGTAATGATATGCCTACCTCAACAGAGTCTCTCACGACAAACAGCCCTCTTGCTCCAAGAATTGCTTGAAAGCAGGAGCGGATACTCCATTCATTCTGCAGCCTTTTATAGGGCTGCTGCGACCACTATATTGAGAAAGTCGCTCTACTTGTCGCGGAGAAGGGAAATCACTCTCCGAAATTCAATGCCCGACTATGCGCCAACTACAGAGACTACTTTTCTTGCAGGGGACGCCTCTCAAGATGCACATTACTTAACGTGATTACGGTTCTTTTGCTTAAAAAAGGACTTTGAAATAAGTGGAGCATACAAAAATCTACCTTGATAATATACCAAAAGGTTATTAAGTTGGGCATTTCAAAAACCGACCATTACAGATTTGAGAAAATATTGCCTCAAACCATTCAGGAAGATTCTTACTTACGACGTGAAAATAAAAGACAGGCTGTTCGGGTTGGGGTGGAACATTCACTGACCACAGAATGGATCTTGTAGGCCGTGACACAGAGACGCCCCTGCAGCACATGCCTGCGATGGGTCTTTCCCACCTTCATGTCGGCCAATGTCACGGGTTTGAGCTCCTTCCAAGGAATCTCGTCAAGAACAGGAGCGATAGGTGGCGCCTCGCTGTCTGGCAGCTGAGTCCCAGGCAGCAAGCCGCGCTCTAGCATATGTGCATCGTGCAACGCTGCCAGATGCGCTGCCAGAAGGCCCAATTTCTCGAAACTCTCAGAAGCGTGCACCGTTTCCGTGTGATCTGGTCCCATCAACTTTCCTGGCGAATGCTCATGGTGCACATGGTGCAAAACCCCTCTACCCAAGTTTCCTGGACTTCCCTGATCCATTCTCTCTCTTCTCTCTCTTAAAACCTTGCTCAAAGAATACGAGAACCAAACTAGCTGGAGATTTGATGTACAACTTGAAATGGAAGTTCTTCCTTCTATCCTGCTATCCTCCTGTCTTCCTCTCTCCAACGCAACGACAAGAAAGCTAAGTGGACAGATCTGCTCTCCTCTCCTCTTCTTTCTTTCTCCCAACTAAGGACAAGAGGAAAATCACAGCACAACAAGTCAACTTCTAGATGAGAATCTTTCTGTCCACCTTGTTTCTTTGTTTCTTTCTCCAAGACAGATACCCACAAATGGACAGGTCTCCTCTCCTCTCGTTGTCTCCAAACCGGTGCCGCAGGAAAATCTTAACAAAACAATTCAACTTCCAAAATGTGAATCCTTCTGTCCTCCCTGTTTCTTGGAGTCTTGGCTCCAAGACAATCATGACAAGAAAACTAACAGCACAAACTAATCCTTAAAACTTCATCATCGACCCTCTCTCTCTCGTACCCACCTAGTCTCTATTCAAGATCCTGAAAGCCAAAAACACAAACCTCCAAAAAATAGACAAAGCTGAACCAACTCAACATTCCAAAAAAAGAGCCCAAAACAAAAGAAAGAAGCACACAAAATGTGCCGTCTTCTCCATAGAGAGAAATCCGAAACGCCGAAGCAAACCCGTCATCTACCTATCTGGTTGGCATGATTGTGGGTGGTGACAAAAGACCTCCAATAATAGGCTTCAAGAGAAGTAAGTGTCCATAACTAAAAAGTTTTGATCTCTTCTATCTACTTGACTGGCATTATTGCAACAAGACTAAGGACTTTCAATGGGAGGTGAGATGGAGGACTGGTGAAACAACCGATCTATTGAATAAGCCAGGCACACAATTGTATGTATGTTTTTGTGGACAAGAAGGACGAGGAAGTTTTGGTTTGTTGTTTGTTGCAACAGTAAGGCAAAACGATGTGCGCACGGCTTCTACATACGGTACCTTATGTAGCAAACGTGTAGCAAAGTTAGTAAGGGAGGCAAATCAGTGCCCTTTCACCTGGGACGGGTCCTACCCTGTCCACACCCAACTCTCGGTTATTTAAAACCAGTTGTGACTTTGTGGATGAACAGAGGCTTGTGTGTAGGACCTGGGTGTTGTGTTCTTATTTTCTTTTTCGACTTTCTTTTCCATGTTCTAGGGTTTTCTTTTCCTATTTCCTATGGCTTTGGAAAATGGCACTCAAAGAAGAACCTGGCCTGAAAGGTTAAGGGTCTTCCATGGAAAGAAAAGAAAAGAAAAGACAGCAAACAGGAAATAGACCTTGTGAATTAAAGCTTTGAAAACCTGACCTCAGTTTTCCTCCTCCTGAAACCCTAAAACCCTAAACGTCCTGACAGTTCTGAGTTTTGTTTTAGTGACACTCCACAACTTCAATATTCGAGATATTGCTCACATTCATGCCCCAAGGTTTTTCCCCAGTGTTGGACAGGCATATTGATTTTTATAAATCAATTGGGTAAAGATATATAGGCTTCAAAAAGCAAATTGAGTAAGGCTAATGGCTTTGCAGAAGTAGAGTAAGGGGCAAATGATCAACATTTGCCCTATTCATAAGGTAAGGATAAAAATTGTATCGTTTACCTTATCATAGCATGCTAGTATAAATGGGTTAAATGTAGGGTAAAAGTTTTTACATAAGTGTGGCACATTTTTAAAAAAAGAAAGACAATTATTTCTGTAATTGGCATTTACATGAACATGTGAAATTTCAAACATCCTATCAAAAAATTAAAAAATAATAAATCAATCAGTAGTGTTGAAAATATATTCAAGACTTTTGTAATGGAAAAAGTTGTAAAATATAAAGGGGTCCCAAGAGCATGTGATAAGAGTTTCTCTTAAGTAATTAAAGTAATGAATGCAAATAAATTACCAAAAGCAAATATATTCAATAGTTAGTCATCATGATTTGAACAAATCCATCATAACCACATGCATTTCAAAATATGAAAATGCATATATGCTATACCATGATTTTAACATATATTTTATCTTTTCCATCTTCAAAACAATTACCTTCCATTGAGAAAGGGTAAACCTCAACTATGTACCAATTGGGCAAAATAAAGACAAGGTAAGTCTAAAATATTTGCCAACTAGGTAGTGTAATTAAAAAGGTTGCCAAAAATATTTACATGCCAAGCAAGATATATATTTACCTATTATATATTCAAGGTATATTTGGGATACAGATTTACTCACCAACATTGGTTTTTACATATGTATGTGCATTTTTTTCCATGCATGTATCCTTGCCTTTATGCTTCAATTGACATACTTTGGTGTTCTTTGCAATGAGCTAGCATAGCTTGGCATAGCTAGCCATTGAAGGCCTTGTCATAACATTGGCAAGGGGCATGCATGCATGGACTTCAAGTTTGTAGATCTTATTGGAGATGCAATACATGTTGGTTGTTTTATCATGTACTTGTCACTACCTAAAGCAATGCAAAAACTCCAATAAAAACTAGTGGCTAGAACCATCACACAGAAGACAAAAGGGAAGGCTAAAGAAAGGTCAAAAAACATGCAACCCACAAAAACCAAAGAAGGGAGAGAGCTAGTCCCTCTTGTGGTAAAAAGTTATCTCACCCACAACCCCTCTAATGTCACCTACATGCAAATCATGGGATTTTATAGTAATAGGAGGTCTAGAATGAACATCTCATGCCAACATAATTTTCTTTTTTATAGCAGAGGCTAAAACATGTTAAAAAGCAATATTAACACGATGCCTGAAAAATTGAATGCAAAAGGACAAGGATAAATGACCTCCCGATCATTTATCGTGGAAAAAACAAGCACACTCCTTAATAAAATTATCCATATCCCACCTGGGTGTGTAATGCATCTCCATGGCCACTGGAATAAAGTGGTGCCCCTCATGAAACCTTCTAACTTCTGAATTTCAACAATGGCATTAAGTTTCGTAGCTACACCTATTGATCAACTAATGACACTTGTAGCCACCATCTCCCATGTTGGGTCAATAATCGCCACATTGGCAACAAGACCTAATCATTGCAAATCATGTAAAGATGGACTCATAATGAAACTCCCGACGTAAAAGTGTATCACCGTTCTCTCCACATAGCATGCCCACTATTTCAAACAAGGGCATACATGACATTTTAGATGGCATCATGTGTGGATATCCATTAACCTTCGAATAGACAACGTGTTAAATGTGTGTTAGATGCGTTTAACACATGTCCATGGTGACACATGAAAAGATTAGATGTTGAAGCTAAATCAATTTGAGATGAAAACACAACATTGAAATGAAAATAGAATGTGTGATGTGGAACGAACAAATAGGTGGCCTAATAATCAACCATAGGGCTGCCCCTTTGCCCAAACAAAAGCAAATGTGGGCTTTAAATGTTGAGGAAATGGATATTTCCTCCAAGATAGATCTAAAGGATGTGTTGTGATAGATGTCCATCAAAGATTCATGCAAACTTAGGGCATTAGTAATTTCCAAACTCTCAAAATAAAAATTCATATTTTTAATTGTGGGAGGAAAATTATCTTGAATTACATGAAAGCATGATTGAAGGAGGTGTGGGCCCCCTTCAACCTGATAAACATACTCCTCCAAAACAGGTCTATCGAAAATACAAAACCTGGAACACAAATACGGAACCACCAAAACCCAACTCCCTAGAAAAGTAGATGGGGCACAACCTCCATAAATAAAAGGCCTACACCACCAAAGGAAATTGGTAATCGAACATGACACCCCATTAAGAGGCCTTGAATAAATTCCCATGACCTTAAACCCATAATGTCCCCACACACCTTCATAACTTTCCTATTAAAACCTGCCAAAAAATACAGGAAGGAATAAGAAGGAAGTATTGTCTGAATGAGATAAAAGGTCGATGAGTAACACATGAGAACAAAATGCCGAATGTAACCTATGCATCTTCTAAAAAAAGAAGATCATCAATATGTGTCATGTCTTCAGATAAAATCTCATCCAAAAAATGTGTAATAAAGTCTTAATAACCCACTTGCACACCCAAAATGTGTGAGTCATATGTGACCAAATTGTACCCCTGAAGAATATATGTGCTTGAAAAAATCCCTAATGAACTCCAAAACTTGCATTTTGACATTTTGACCTTAAGCCCAACAAAGGTTAACTGGGTCGAAAGGAGGTCAAAGGCAAGGATAATCTCATCCATAAGGCCCATGATGTGGGTATTGTGCGTTAAAGATGGAAAGACACAGCTAAAGATTCACACAATGGTCTTTAAGAGTGTTGTTTAATGAACCAGGGCAAATAAAAGACCTCCTAAAAGGTCACCCTGCCTCTACCTAAAAATGATTCAATAATGGTGACCCCTTTTTCATGCTACCCATGTTGGTAGTAAAGAGAAAAATGAACACCATAAAACAACCTGATAAACATTATTACAAATCATGATTTTTAAGAGGTTCAAATTGACTCACTTCTCATTTTTTATTAATGGACATGTGCATTTGATTAAGGGCCAAGGGTTTTAATGACACATGTGTATTTGTTTACTTATCAACTTGATTATAACACTTTATTTAATTAGATACACATAATCAAATTGCACAACCTTAGCCAAAATGGCCACTAATTTTTAATCAAGTTGAATAATTAATCAACATGGCCAATGATCTTTAGTCAAAGTGACAAATGGCCTTTAGTAAAGTTGAACATTTAATCAAGATAACTAATGATTTTGAATCAAATACGACATGGTCTACTAACCTATATATCTATTTTTTACTTATTCATCCACTTATTTATTTAACTAGTTACTTACCTACTTACTTATTTACTTATACTTTCCCACTTACTTATTTACATACCTACCCACCTACTTGCATATTATTTACCTACCTATCCAACCACTTATTTACTTAATTTTAGCCATTACATGTAACCATTAAGTTTAGCCACTATGTTTAGCAATTAGATTGAACCATTAGATTCACCCAAAATTTTGCCAAATTTTAACCATTATGTTTAATTTAAATTTAACCTTTAGGTTTAACCATTATGTTTTACCACTAGATTTGGCACCAGGTTTAACCTAAGTTCAACCATTAAACTTGGCCATGAGGTATAACCTAAATTTAACCACTAGGTATAACTTAGGTTTAACCATTATGTTTTGTTTTGAAATTTAACCATTAAGTTTATCCACTAGGTTTAGTCACTATGTTTAACCAGTAGATTTAATCATTAGATTTAACCAATGTTTAGCCATTACTTTAAATCACCAAGTTTAACAACTATGTTTAGCCATCATGTTTAGCCATTATTTTAATTCACCAAGTTTAGCCATTAAGTTTAGCCATTACTTTAAATCATTAAATTTAACCATTATGTTTAGCCATTATTTTAAGTCATTAAATTTAACCACTAGATTTAACCATTATTTTAAATCACTAAATTTAGCCACTAGGTTTAACCATTCTTTTAAAACATTAAGTTTAACCATCACTATGAGAAAAAATGATGTTTTATAACTAACCTTGCAACTCAATGTTTGAATTGCAAAAGACACTTGTAATTCATTATATTTATACGTTGTGAGTGTTAATAAACAAGTTGTATGAATTACAAAGTTATAACTCACTATATATATGGTGCAATTAATTACAATTCAATTGTAATTTAGTTTAAACAACTCATCTCCAACTATTATGCAACTCCATTATAATTACACACATGATGTCATGCTAATGTCATTAATTGTCATCCATTGATTAAAATCTAACATGTAGCATTATAAAAAAATTTGACATAATTTTTTTTTTTTGAAATATTGATTTCCATTGTCCATTATGATTGTTAATGATGGTCTAAGATTACGACACATGGCATAATAAAAATTACCATTTGGCATATTAATTAAATTTTGGAGAAAATAAAATATTTAAATATTTATTTTAATAACTAAATAGGTCGTACATAACCATAGGTAGGTAAGTTGGTAGGTCTTAAGGCCTCCATACCTACATATTTACTTATGACCTACTTACATACATAGGTAGGTAGAAAAATAAGACTTGCTTACCTACCTAAGTAGGTAAGTAGGTAGGAAAACACAAGATTGAATGGATTGAAAAATAGCCATGAATTTATTTTTTTTAATTTATGTTTTGCCTTTGGGTTAAACCTTTTAAAGTTCATCCCAAAATGCTACATGTATTTTAATGTGAGAATATAAGAAACCAAGTTATTTTCATTACTCATTTTCCTTTGCACTTCAAAGATGATTTGTAAAACTTGAGGTAATGCTCCCATAACATTTTAAATCACTCAAAATGAAACACATATGATGAAAATATAAATAATTTATGAATATGTATCCTTATTGAATTATAAGTAGTATTATGGTCACAACATAATTAAACAATAATACTTTAGTAGTGGCGTACTATTAGCCATACTTATTGTATCAATGGGAATCATAATAAAAAACTAATTGCAAATGTATCCCATAATGGATGGTGGAAATGTGGACATGTGGCATGATTGCATGTATGTACATTGTACATTAGTTGCAACATAATTGTTGTTTTAAAAACACATTTATAATAGTTTTAAAGTACCTGCCACATGTAACTACAATGCAATTCTTAAAAAGTCAAAACATGGTTGACTATATATGTATGTACAATGTGTATAAATTACCATATAAAAGACCCATTTTCAATTCATTTGTAATTATAATATAACTAACTGATTTTTTGACATGACAATTTATTTATTAATACACTATATTTTTAAGGGGATAGTTGCATAATGGTTGTAATACCCAAGGGATAATTACATAATTATTGTATATTTGTTTTTTTTTTAAAGTTTTAGTTGTAGGGTAGTGTGGTTTTGGTGGACACGATTTCTCATAATGCATTAGGTTTAATCATTATTTTAAGTCATTAGGTTTAACCATTAAATTTAGTCATTACTTTAAATCATTAGGTTTAGCCATTATGTTTTGCCATTATTTTAAATCATTAAGTTTAACCATTAAATGTAACCATTATGTTTAATCATTGACTTTAAATCATTGGGTTTAGCCATTACTTTAAATCATTAAATTTAGCCATTAAGTTTAATCATTATTTTATGTCATTAAGTTTAGATGTTAGGTTTAACCACTAGTTGTCGCCTAAGCTTTGTCATTATGTTTAATGATTTGAAACAAACATATGAAATTTTAAAACTTGATAAAAGTTGAACGCCTTTAATGGTTTAGTTAATTATAAGGACTTGGTTTGTCATTGTGAAGATTTGGGGTTCAAGTTCTTGTACTTACAACCTATGTGCATGTTTAGAAGGTTAGGGTAAATAAGTTAAATTAAAGTAGTTCGGTGAAGTAAAATTAGGTTAGGTTAAGTTGGGTAGGCTAAGTTAGGCTAGGCTGGCACTTACCTATCTAATGTTTATTTTTGACCTACCTATGCCTATTTATTACCTACCTACCTACCTACCTATTATTATTTTAATAATAAATTAGAAAATATTTGAATTTAAGAATAAAATTGACCTAATCAAATGGTTTATTATCTACTAGTCAAATAATCAATTAGTTTATTAATCATTTTGCTAGTCAAAATGACGAAGTATAGTTAGTAAAAAAAACCATTAGTTAAAATAGACATTATCAAAATCAACTTGTGCAAAATGGCACCTTGGTTAAGTCGACCAGTGTCACTTTTGGGTCTTTTTTGACAAATTTCCCTAGTAGAAAAACCATGATTTGTAGTAATGAAAGGGGGCAATGTTTGTTAAAGGTCCCTCGACATTTCGCAACTCTTTAAAAATAACAATTCGATAAACACTATTAAAAGCATTTTCAACATCAACTTACATCATGACCCAATCAAGGTGTAGATTGAAGAAGTTTCTGATGCCAAAAGGGATGGTATCACAACCTCAAGGGGTCGATATTCTAAACTAATGGCAAGATAAATGCTTTTGAAATGGCCCTCAAAGTTGTAGGTCAATGGAGCAATTAATATGTTGAAGAAACACCTCGCCTATGGCAATAAAATGAAGATCACCAATATCCTTAGCCATTATTGACAATCTACTAACCTCCAACACTAGGGCCATTGACTTAAGGATATCACCACAAGCAACAATAATAACAACTTGGAATAATTTTGAAAACCTTGAAGATGGGTCCTTTGGTATGAAACATCTTGAGAGGTGTTCATAAACCATCTTAAGTAGCCCACTCAAACATGAATGGGGAGTAATGGCTAAGGTATGTGTAAACAAAATCCTATCCAGGACAAAAATATGTTCAAACTGATAATCACAAATAAGTGGAGGAACATGGTATGATGGAAAGGGGTGCAACTGACATAAAGTTGCAATGGTGTCCTTGGATAAGATAATTAACATCATGGGTTGAAGAGCTTTAGTAGCACTATTTTATTGTCTTGCTTTACTCAAAGTCAAACATCGACAAAAATGAGTAGTCAAAAATTTATCCAATGAACGATAAGAATAGGAAGCATGTGAGGCATAAGAAGACTCCTCCTAAAGAAAAGACTAGAGTTGTCGGCCGTAAACCTTCTAAGGTGTTGAAACCTCTTGTTAACCTAAACGACCTCTTTGAATATAGTGCAAACATTTGCGACGTCACAACATGAGGAGAAAGAACCATGCTGATTCGTCCATTGAATCTTGAACAATTCAATAAAAGGGTAAGTAGAAACCTTACGTGACTTCATCTTGGATGGTTTGAGGGATCTTATGAAACAATTGAGGGCATGCCAAATGAACTTCAAATAACCCCAAAATGAAACTAGATTAGGCCCGAAGCTAACTTTTAAAAGTAAGAGGGATAGAACCAGGGTGTAACACAAGAAGGGAGGACACTTACAAAGATAAAACAACCTAGCTAGCCTAGGAGACAAGGCTAACATGAGGGTGAACACTCTTGATATACCTCGAAATGCCACTTGAAATATAAAAGCTAGATCAATGTGGACAAAGGGCATCTCAAACCAATGGACAATGTAAAGAGGGAGCCATACAAAAAAAGGCTACACCCAAAACACTAGGATGCAAAAGCCCAAACAAACCTTAAAAAAACTTATGTGTGCTTACTAATGCAATTTTGTTTACAAGCTTTCAAGTACATTTACATTATTAGAGTGGGTTATTTTATTAAACTGGGACCCACTCATGTCATATTCTTCTTTGCATTTATTTTCTTATGTTATTGTCATTATTGTTCGTCTTCCTTCCTTCTAGCTACTACTTGCAAACTACCAAACTAGTTGGAATTAGTTACATTTATTAGAGGTCTTACAAACTAGAGATGAAAGAAAGAAGCACATAGTCCTTCTTTGTTGTGATTTGGGAATGTACTTGTGTTTTTTAAAATGGCAATGGCTTGTGACAATTTCTCAAAGGCGAGTTGTATTTAACAACATAGTGCAAAAGCCAAACACCATGATTTGCTTGCTAAAGCTAATTCTAAAACTACCTAAAGCTCATAAAATCTAGATCAAACAAAAAATGTGAGACACTAAACACCCTTTAATGAACTTTTCCGGCTTGTCTTTTTATGCTTTATGTGGTTCTACAAGAACTTTCTTTTTCATGGTTTTACTTCCATGTTTTTGTTAGATCCTTGCTCGTTTTTGTTGGAAACGATGGGTGTGAATAACTTGGGGTCCTTCCCTTCCAAACACATTTAAGATCAAAAAGAGAGTTTCTTCTCCCAAGGGCTACAACATGTGTCCCCCCTTTTGAATAATTGGCCAAAAGAGGCACAAATCACCTTTAAGAGGCTATTTCAGAAAGATTTCACAACCATTTTTTTATTAACATCATTTTTTATTTACCTTCTAATTCACATTGAATGCACTTGAGGAGGTCATGTGGTGCAAGAGTTTAATTGTTACCCTACCCAATAATTCGTTTTTTTTTGCATGCCTTTTAGATGTTTCCTCCATCACATTTTGTTCTAGGTTGGGTCTTTCCCATCTTTTAGTCCTTAGGGTATCACACGACATTTGTAACCAACCTTCGGATCCTATGGGGATCCTCCTTTTTTGTTGCACACATGGTGGGGAGAGGACGGCCTCGCATGATGTTGTGCGAAATGTTTTTGTGGCCATTGCAAAAGATGTGAAATTTCATGTCTCACGAAAATAGACCCATGTCCTTCCGCCCCCTGCCCTATAGTATTCATGCCATCAAATCAACATAGTGTTATTAGTCAATGGTGTTTACACATTAGTAGATGTTGTCATCATCGACCCCACTTGAATTGATTTGGTTTCACAAAGTGTTTTTTTTGTGGGGGTGTGGTGATAGTTGTAGCTTAGGCGAAAGATGATCTTTATTGCAATATGTTCCCAACATACATGTTTCTCCTTGTAATTGTGGAGATTTTTTAATGTCTACACCAATAGGTGGGTGGGTTTTTTCATCGATGTGCCAACATGGCATGGGGAAGAAAGGGCACTAGAAGCCCTCCTCTTTCAATTTTGCACACATTTTATAAGTAGAAGGTGTCAATGGCATTACAGCGTGCACAAGTGATCTCTATTTTGAAACATGTTGTTGCCATAGGTGAGGGTTTTTCTAGGTTATGCGTCCTCTCAAAAGGTCTTCCCCTTTCCCTATTTGATATGCTTCTTGTGAGAAGAAGGGGTTTGGGAACTTGATGTTCCCTTTGTGGTTCACCTTCTTAATTGGTTCTTTTGTCTTATTGGATGTGTGTCCTTCCATTTTGTCCCTTATTTTCTCCTTTTTTTGGGTGCTTTGGTTTATGTATGATTAGCAAGGTTTCATCGTTTTGCTTGTTTGTTATGTAAATAGAACAAAAAGCAACAAATTCAAACCAATGATGGCCAATTATTGATTTTTTCAATATTTGTTGAATTGGTTATTAAATTTTTTCATTTTCTCATTTACATACAAGCTATCAAATATTTTTAAAATTCAATTTTTTGATTATTCGCCTCATATCAATGTGTTGGAATAATCACCCAATAAGGGCATCAAGTTTTTTGAACTTTATGGCTAAGAATTCGTTAATATGCATAAAGGCTAGTTCTTGACAAACCTTGTTGAAAACCAACCAATATAATGCCTAGGCCAATTATTAAACAATAAATTTCTTGGTTTTTCTTTTAAACAATTTCTTTACTAATATTCTTGTTATCATTTTTTTCACATTAAACAAAATTCTCAAACTCTCATTCTATAATAATATTATCATGGAATCACACCCTATTTCATTGCATTCACACATTTACATGAAGGTTGGATTGGATCAGACATTCATATCTATTAGGATACCACCTTGATGATCTACCAATCACAGCTTTTCAAACCCACTCAATCCATTTTCCTTGTAGCTTTATATTTTTTAACTTGAATTTATTTATTTAAAGATAATTATATTTCTAATGGTCAAGCCACACTTGGAGGTAGTGTGTTTTTTCTAGTTTTTCCTAATTAATGTTTTAAAAAATGGCATGTACCAACCAAAAGTTATCTACCACTTACCTTCTACCTTCCTCCTAACATTTTATCTATGGCTTGTCCACACATAAAGCTTTCGGGCATGGTTAACTTAGTTTTTTCAAGCTTTTTCAAAATAGTGGCCACACCATGTGATGAATATATGGATTTAAAAAAAATAAAATTCCCATAATCATTAGTGTCACTTTTGAACGTAGCTTCTTCAAAACTTCCTTCAAGTTGCTTTTGCATTTGTTGTTGTTTATTTTGATGCAAAAAAAGGAGAACAACAAGTCCAAATTGCAAGGTCTACATTGCTACAAGAAAGGGAGAACAACAAAGTTTGGACATCACACATGAAGGCAATAGGCATGAATGCTTGCCAAGGTTGAAGGCCTTAGCGTTAAGTTGCCACTGAATTATCTAAAAGTTATTTTTGGAAATAATTACCTTTGGCATTTTTTGAAAAAACCTTCTAATTTTGTAAATTTGAATAAAGTTAATTAACTTTGATTTACCTCCCCCTTCCCCATCAACATCCACATAAGATCCATGTAGGATTTAAAAGTAGGTACCTCTTTATGTGTGGCTACAATAATAACTTTACCGCAACTAACTTTGAAATAACTTTAATTTACCTCCAAGTGTGGCATGACCATAAAAATGACTTCATTTTCATAATCTGGAACTAAATGAGCAATTTTAAAAAAAACCAATAGCCATTCTAATATCTATTGACTCATGCCCTTTCTCACAAAATCTAAAAGCCAAACCATCATCTTTCAAATCCAATTCAATCCTAATTCCTTGCATTTATCCTTCTAAACATAACTTCAATTTCACAATTTAAAACTAAATAAAACTATTTACCTCTCATTTACAAATCATTAGGACCTAATGAAACATGACTAATCTTTGTTATGTCACAACCTCTTATCACCACTTTTTATTTTACTTTATTTCTTGTTCAATATAGTTGGTACATGCAAATTCTATAAAAGGTTTGATAACAATGTGCAATGAACATAAAATCACTATAGCATGTTACAATCACCAAATTGAAGAATAGCACCCACTTTGTCAAAGAGCAACCCCACATTGTCAATGAGTAGCACCCAAGCTTGTAGGTTAGGTTCACAAGATCTATTGATGATGTTGCTTTTGGGAAAGCAAGGACTAAAATCAATGAGATCTAATTTAATGATAGATTAGTGAGAATGGGTACCTTGCAAACCTATTGGCTAGTGTGGGTATATTTTATGTACCATCCACTAATAGATGCAATTGTTTGATGCACCTTAGTTGGAACCTTCATTTGATTTGTTTCCAATGCCATTTCATGATGTCACCTCCCATCTAAGTTCTTGGATGTTCTATTTCTATCCTTTCACATATTTAATACCAACAAGATAATATGGTATGATGTTAAATGAATAAATTACAAAGAAAGAAGAAAAGTATTGGATCAAAAGATGTATGGGCAAATGCAAAGTTTGCCAAACAACTCCATTTGTTCATCATTGTAAAATGCACATTTACACACAACCTAGTCAAAACCCAAATGGACAACATTTAATTATGCATGAACACCATGGGGCACAAAATCACTCATCATAAGACAAAATTTTAACAACCACTTAATTGTGAACAACAAACAAATAATTGGTGTTCCCAACTTTAGTAGCTCTACACAATGTATACATTTTTATTCATAACTTGCATTCAACCAACATTTAATATTATGATAAATTTTTTCCCCCTAATTAATCAAAATCCAAGATGTTGATTTTTAAAAGTCAGAACTTAAAAATGAAATAGATGGCAAATATAAATAATTTCAAAAAAAATGTGCATGGGAAATCAAACGTTTTACCAATAGATTGAGAATTGAAAAAGGAGTTGGTCCCATGCAAATTATAAATAACCAACATTGCCAACTATCATAATACATGAACAATTTCAACATAAATTAAATTATTTCTGATTTTGTCAAATTTTGAAAAAATATTTACGACTTGTGTCAAAATTTTAATAATTATTGTAAAATCAAAAGTTGAAGTATTCAACTATGGGGTTTGAAATTCAAACTTGGCACTTTTAAAAGTTAAAAATGTGATAATCTAAACACATTTAGAATGTATCACAAAGACAACATATTTATTTTTATTATTTTATATAAACATTTACCTATTGAAAATTTCAAATTAAAAAAACCAACTACCAAAGTTAAGATTTGAAATTTAATTAACTATTTGATAGTTTGTGCTGAATTTGTTGGGGTACTATGGTAATACATCTACCCATTAAAGTTGACATCTCAAGAATCCTATTGGTGTAGAAAAGCTAGTCCTACAAACAAAAGAACAAAATGTTCATAAACATTCATCCATTACTCCAACTCATGATTAACATTGAAATAACCAATAACATCCAAAAGTGTATCATTTTCACCAATGATACACATCTATCTAACTATATAAAAGAACTGTGTCCGTCCGTCAGGCGATCCTTTAGGGGTCGAAGTGCAGTGACGCCTTTAGGTGACAAAACCAGTTTTGGTCCCCCTTTTGTTTTCTGTGTACTGGAGTTATCCAGAAAGTCACCCTGTCTTTGGGCCTGCTTCCACTCCCTATCCCCTGTTTCAGTGGTATCCGCAAAGAAGGGAAATTTTAATACATC
>Ga0209208_10000700_pt1 | contig 45046 bp, 20 predicted proteins | sample S1TSphfallax_3_FD_187694 | JGI IMG/M metagenome (GOLD analysis project Ga0209208, IMG submission 187694) | Host-associated microbial communities from peat moss isolated from Minnesota, USA - S1T2_Fd - Sphagnum fallax MG (SPAdes) (version 2) | ecosystem: Host-associated > Plants > Peat moss >...
ACAAACTTCACCCTTAGTAAACATGTACACCATATAGTGAACCATTTTCACCAATGAAGGTAAAAGCAGTGAATTATAGTGAACTTAATTAACTTTTATGGTTCCACAGTGAAATAGTCTAGTGAATTACACCACACTTTCCTAGTAGTGTTTTCTTTTCTAATATTTTCCTTCAAGCTAATGCTAAATAACCTTGCAATGATGTAAAAGTACACTAAGTCTTGAGCTATTTTGGAATTAAGGTTGTTTCGCACCTTATTATGCACAATTGGGTAGGACCAATTTTGTTCACATGATGATGCACACACAACTTGCCCCAAGATTTGTCATGTTAATGGCCCAAGCGCCATGCCCACCAAACCAAATTGGTCCCATCACTGATGTGGTAAGAATGTGTATTCCTTTGTGTTTTTAAATTTGGCAAATGGTGGGTCCCAATTTTGGAAAGCCTTAAATTCCAAGTGCATTTGAATGAGATTTTCATGGTTGGGTACTAGCTTTTGACTACAACATTATCATGGATCTTGACATTATTTGTTAACTTTGGGTTAAAGGTTATATGGATCGACCAAAGGTCAATGACGATCAAATCCCACCTTGATTTGAACTCCATTTCCAACCAGGTGGCCATTCCTCACCCATACCAAACAATGGATGGTCTTTCATTCATTTGAAATGTGCCTTGACTCTTAACATCAAAATGTAGGCAATGCCCATTGTTGGTTTGTTCCCATTATACACATGCATGGTAATGAATAAGGGTTTTTCCCATTGTCATTATGTTTTTGCATTGTGCCCAAAACTCATCATCATGGATGTTGTGCCTAACCTTTACAACCCTCACAAGATTCCTATTCCCTTTCAAACTATGGCCATATGCATCCCATTTTGCATCAAACAACATGTGATCCAAATTGGGTTACACTTGTAAAAGATATTTCACCATCATGAAATTGGTGCCAAATCAAATCAAGATTGGAGTCACCAATTTGAGGCTTGGGGTAAATCCAAAGTATAGTGGCTCATTTTTGTGACAAAATGCTATTTTTTCTAAGAATATATCTTTTGCCCAAATGTGTACGGTGATTATTATGTCCTTGGATATATTACTTGGGACTTAAATCTAAATTAGCTAGTAGCAATTTGACTATGAACATTTTTGCCAAATTATTTTTTGATAAATAATTTGTCAATTGTAATAATTATGGGCTTTTGAAGTTCAAAAATATGGAGTGTTCAATTGGTTGCAACATTAGAAAATGTATAAATTTCTATTGATTTTCATTATAAATTCTTGTTAATGACTTCGTATGGGTTGTAGTTTGAAATGATAAATTCGTATTTAGAACCTTTCCTTGTTAACCTTAACCAAATCCTAGTTTGGGAGTTTTGATTGGTCAAAATTGGACCATATTTTCACAAGTCCATATAAGCTACAATTTTTGTTTGTTTTTCAAATAAAATTCATAAAAACATATGTTTTGAAAGCTTTATTTGGGGCATTGTTCATATGGACTTTGTGAGTTTTCCTTCGAGATTTTCAAAATTGTAAAATAACATCAATATCTTTTTATGTAAGTTTTGACCTAGGTTTATGAATGTTCATAGGTGGGTGAACATTTTTTAGTTAAATATTACAACAATGATATCTAAAAAAATAACAACCATGTCCATTTGAACACTTTTTATGGAGTTTGTATAAACTTATATGGAATGTAAATTCTATTATTTTTGAATCATTGCAACATTCATTCACCCTTGGTGAATAGTTTTGAACATTGTATTTGGGGAGGTTTCAATACTTTATGTAATGCAAAATTGTTTTTGCATCTTCAACTAGTTTAGAAAACCATTTTTGGGTGCAAATGGGATAACACAAGCCACACTCGCCTTTTTTTTCACTGCTTTTGGGGAAATATTCTTAGAATATTCTTGAAAAGATCTTCAATTTCTAAAAAAATAAAAATAAAAATTCATATTATTTAATTATGGGTTATGTTAAAATTTTGGCAAAAAATGTCATTTTCAAAACAACTAAAATCCATTTATAAGTCCTTTTATTGTTCAAAAGCAAATGTTACACTTGCTATGATACGGGTTATTTTGATTGCACCCTCTTGTTGCAACCAATTTTTTAAAACAAAATCCATTATGTGAGCAAAACATCCTTGTGCATACAAATGAGGGAATTGTTCCACAAACAATTTGTTGGTAAAATGGTTTGATGAACATGTCCATGCAAACTTGTAGGACATTTGTTGATCCCAAGGCCTCAATTATCATTATAATGGCATTAGCAAGGAATTGAATTGTCTTAGTTTCACCATTACTATTGATGAATTTTTCAAAAACAACACTAGAAACGAGCTAATTGACATCACATTGATTAGTGGGCATTTTGAAACATCAATCCACCCATCTAAACAAATGATGCACCCATATTTTGCATGCTTGGAATGCACCTTTATAATAATTCTATCCACTATTTTTATTTATTTTTCATCAATGTGGTCTGCAAGGCTTTGTAAGATGGTGGGGCATAGACCTTGGTCATTCTTGCTATATCCTTCACACATTCAATGAAATTTGTTCATCTTGTAATGTTGAAGGGGATCACATGACAATAGAATTAAACATGGCCTATTTCCTATTCATGATTTGTGCAACACTTTCATTAAAACATTTCATCATGCTTGTTTGCCTAACATGACCAATTGCCATTGGTGAGCTTGCGACCACATGTTGGGGTACAACTCCTTTATTCATGATGTGACCCAATAGGACTTGGCACAAGAGAGGGCAACTGGGAGTTTGGGATTATGCTTAAACTACGAGGAATGTTGAACACATCCAAACCACCAAATGTTGATGATGTTTTGCTAAACTACCTTGCATTGATATTTGTTGGTTTCACATAGTGAGAATTTTTAGAATGTTGATTTGGAACATTCTTCTTGTTAACATTCAGAAACATTTGAATGACAAAGGGGTTTCATTTCTTACAAATCAAAAGGTTGACATTTTTCCCTTCCCTTGGACATCCAAGGTGTCCCCACCTACATTCATTTCTCCCCATAAATGTGTGTCCACATAAACAATATTTGATCATTTCACTTGCTTCCAAATCAATGACCTTCACAACCTCATACCGATAGTTCCATTTTTGAACCATCTTGAAAATGTGGGGGTTGTGTTTCGCTTTCAAGGAAGATGATTTTAATTAGTTGAAAAGAAAGTGTAATAGATAGGTGCCTTTGTGACTATATGTCACAAGAATGTTCCAAGCACCAAGATTAACTTTTAAGACCGCTAAACAATGATGGGCTTTAAAGTATAAGTGTTATGGCTCAAACTTGAAATGAAAATAACAACAAACTAATCCTTCCTTGTAAGTTGAAACTTCAAAAACATATTTGACATGAATCATGACCTTTATTGACTTCCTTTAATTATGAAATTGGTTTAATCAAAATTGGCCCAAAAATACCTTATTGAAGGACCCAAATAGTTTTAAAAGGTTTTTGTTGGGAAATTGTCCCATTATCCATAACCTCCATTAGCTAAAAAGGGGGCTAGTTAATATTTTTCAATGATCCCCATCTATTTCCTCGACGTCCCAACAAAACCCAACACCTAACATTAGCCCAATGTTAACCCATGTTTTCATGTAGGGTGTCGACCATTACTCTATTGAATCAATGATGCCACATTAAACCCAAGCCTAACATGAGCCTAACTTGAAGCTAGTATTATCCCAATGTTAACCTAACTCTAGCTCAATGCTAGTTCACTATTGGCCCAACTTTGGTTCGATGTTTGTTTTAATAAGGGTTTTTCATTTTTTAATTTGTTAAAAAGTTTTTTGAACACTTTCTTGTAATTTCTAAGTTGTAACTTTGTAATTTGTGGGTACTACTATGTAGGTGCACATTATTATTTTTGTGATGGGTTATGGCCAATGAAATTTGTTGGATTCAATGGTTTGAATATTTTTTCTCAATTATTTTGACTATGGAATGAAGTGAAAGTTAAATGCATGATAAGGTTTGGTATGTTTGTGAAACTTGTAGAAGACCAATGAAAATGTTAAAAATGGACAACTTTTTTAAATGGTTGGCAAAATATATAGTGTTGTGTGTAGGCTTGAATTTTTTTTATAAAAGCCAATGGCGTTATTAGATTTTCTTAGTTATCTTGAATGAATCAATAGTTAAATGTTTAACAAGGTTTGGAAGGTTTGTGAGAAAATTAAAAGATGAATGGAAAAGCTATAAACTTGAAAGGCACCACTTTTAAATGTTCAACAAAATAAGGTTGTGTGTAGGCTTAAAATTTCATTTTATATAACCAATGTGGTTATTGCATTTAGTGGTTTGAATATTTTTTCTTAGTTATTTTGAGTGGAGCGATAGTCAAATGTGTGAGGTAGGTTTGTGAAAATTCTAAAAGACCAATGGAAAAGCTAGAAACTTTAAAAGGACCCATTTTTTAAATGTTCAACAAAATAGTGTTGTGTGTAGGAATAATGTTTGTTTTCACGCCAATGGGATAACTTATATCATTTACATATGATTAAATTTGAAACTCAAGAATCAAAAGCTAAATCATAAATCAATGATCATTGATCATACAACTTTATTTACAATGTAAATAAATTACAAAGTGCACAATCTCATGTATTGTAAATTACACTGTGGAACCATTCAAGAATCAAAACATTGGGAAGATACCAATTAACCCAAGGCCCAAAAAAATTAACTACATAATTTTGGAATGGTCTTAATGACCTAATTGAGGCTCATGATGTCTCTAAGCTCCTAGTCAATTTGTCAACCACCTACTCTCCATGAGGTGGTTGTTCAATTGCTAAATGGCATTTAGTTTTGCCAACCAATGCTTTCATACCAATATGGATGGAACATAATGTGACATATGCAACAACTTGTGTGTGTCATCAATAGTGGAAGTGGAAGAAGACAAATTTGAGATGGTAATGGTGTTTACAAATACCTAATTAACATGTTCCTTCAAATTCATATAGTGTTTGACATATGGCACACAATTCCTCACTTTTGACAAAATTAAGTACTTCCAGATAGGTATTCCATTCTCTAGTGATTATGTACCCCACATGAGGTTGGATTTAGGAATTCTCCTCCAATTCCACAATAGGTTGTTGTTCCCATTAGTGGCCATTTCAAATCCCTTGTCCACCCATGTGGCAAGCAACATATTTCATGGGTCAACAACCAAAATAATGGGCCACCAAGTTAGGGCAAACCTTAGTTTATTGGGGGCAAACCCATTGGTTTTCACATCACATCATTTTGCATTTAAGAAGTTGTGTTGTGTTAGATGAAATCTTGGTTTTAGTTTTTTTTTGCTTTAACACTAATGTCAAGCATTCCACTTTAGCCTTGGCCAACTTCAATTTAAAATGGGCCAAGTTACATGAAACCATCCATGCTTCAATAAGGCAATGATGAAAAGCTTGCAATGTTGTCAAGCTCATTAGAGGTGTTTTTGCCAATAACTACATGGATGGATATTGGTGAATTTCTCCATACATTGGGTGGGAACCCCATATCTTTCAACATCAACTAATATTATTGCAATGACAATCAGTTCAAGGAGATTGTTAAGGAATGCAATCTATGTTCCCCCCTTCTTGCTCCCCTTATGATTGGTTAGTGGAAGGTTTGGTAGTTGGACATTGGCCTATCTAATGATCATGTCAGAACCTTCACCGCATCCACATTAAGTTGGATTCATTGTGCCACAATTGTGGCTCCTAAAGTTGGTCATGCACCAAGATTAGAATTGGGTTTAGGTGACCAATCCACATCCACATGCAAGTAAAAAGTCACATAACACACCCATATCCATCCATTGGGGTACATGTTGTTGCTTGCAAATTTTCCAAAATTACACTATAATGTCCTCTAAACTTGTTTGATGAATGTTTGAAATTATGGATGGCTCATTGTTTCCCAACACGTGTTTCCCAAACAAAGGGTTGAATAATGGATGTGACTTGCCAACACTAAGATGTTGTAATGAAGTTAGGCACTACCAAGCTCATTATGGGCCAAATGCTAAAACACTATGACAAGTTCGGTGTCATTGGGCTTTTGTTAAGCCATCTTAAGGACAATGGGAGGACAATGGGAAGGGTGGGGAATGGGGGGAGGATTCCAAGAATGATGGGGAATGACAAATAACGATGGAAAAACATCAAGAAGATTTTGAAGGCAGGTTGAAATAACTTTGGAAACATGATGAAAGGGCATCAAAAGGATGTTGAAAAGATGGCAAAAGGATTTCAAGGGGACACATCGGTCTTATTTTATTCTTTCATCAATGTACAAGTAAATCCAAACCTAAAACCAAAGGGAAAAATAACAAAAACTTCAAAAATTGGGTTATTAAAAAACATTTCCTCCATCGTTGAGGACATGAAAAGGCACCTTGGGGAGGTCATTCCTCGTATATTTTAGGAAGCACTTGAAGAAAGAGGATATTTTAAAATATCCTATGAAATAATAACATATTCCTAACATATTTTAAGTATATTTTCAAATATGTTATTAACACCTTGCTTGCATTTACACAATTTTTATTTATTTATTATTAAGTTGCATTATTTTTTTGGCACACCGCTTGTAATAAAATGAAAATGACTTCATGTTGGTAGGGATGTTAGGTCCCTCTTGGTAGCTTTGACTTGAATGAGTTAGTGAGTTTTTTTCACATTACTTGAACTATCAACATTTATACATGAGTTGAATAATCCAATTTGAACCTATTTAAACCATTATTCAAATGTTACATATTGCACTTATTAATGTATATTGAAACATATGCAATCACTTAATGCATCACATTTATATTTAAACATTTTAATGAGTTTTTTCACATTTTTAAAATTATCAACATTTGCACATGACTTGAATCATTTACTTTGAATGTGTTAAATCCATCATTCATGAGTTGCATTTTTCATTCATCACAACTTTTTTAAATGGACGTATGAAAACTTGGTAGGTTTCACATGTGAATGGGTTAATGATTAGGTGTTCATGCATGTAAATATATATAATATTTATGCATTTATGTAAATTAGAATTCATTTTTTTCCCCTAATTTGTTTTAGGCATCATGAACAAGTTTTTTATTACAAATGTATGATGCCAAAGCCAAAAACCACAAAAATAATCCCTATAAATTCCCCCCCCCTTTTTTTGGTGTATAAAAAAAGAAATCCATGCTAATTTTTATTACATTTTAGAAAAAATTGGTGATTTTATACTTTTTTTCTTTTAACAAAGTTTTATATGTTGTAATTATCAAGAATTTTGTACTTGGTATTTTAATTTTTTTACCATGATTTAACATTTTATTTTAGGCTTGTTTTGTTACAACTTTATGTTTAAATATTTAGAGTGAATTTTTTTTAATACATAAATTATAAACTAAAAATGGTGATCATATAGTGACATCAAAGATTTTGTTTTCAATTTTGTGGTGTTGTTCAAGTGATAATTATCCATAAAATTATTTATCCATGTTTGGGCTATAGACCATATATGGAGGTTTTTTAATTGTTAAAATCTTTATGTATTTGGGCTACAAGTCCTATAACCTATTATAAAACTTTAGTTTTATGAAAAATCAAAATGTGGCAAAATGTGGTTAATTTTTTAAAAAATCCTTACTTGATTTTGATGGCCCCTTTTATGTTTGCAAAATGGTGGCAATTCACCATTAAAAGAAACTTTTGAGCTACATCATAAATACTTGTTTTTAAGTTTTCAAATGTTCTTGATATAAGGTTTATAATAATTTCAAATTTTGTTTATACATTTAAAAATAAAAATAAGGTTGGAATTTTGTATATGTTTAAGGTTGGAGTTATTAAAAATATTTTGAAATATTTATTAAATATATCTTTTTTGGGGTAAAATTTCTGATTTCAAATTTGTGGCAAGCCTTTTTGTTCTTTGCATTTTTCCTTGAATTTGCACTAATTTTCCAAAAAAATCCCAAAAAGAATTGCTAGGTGCAAAAATTCACCACCATTTTCTAAAAATAAATGTTAGTTAGGAAGGTTTAATCCAACTAATTAATGCTAAGTTTTCACCAAACTGTGTTTTTTTACTTTTATAAAGGAAATGAAGGTAAAATACATTCTTACGTCATATAAAATATAATATTAAAATATGTTGCAAGAATTTTTTTTCAAAGTTGCGTAATGATTAATGTTGTTAAACAAATATGTTTTTGAAAATTAAATGGCTACATTGGATACTAAATTAATGTTTATTCTTCTAGCCAATTTTTGCCAATTTAAGGGGCAACAACATCAACAAAGGATTTTTTTGTAATTTTTTTTAAATTAAAATAATAATAATTTAAATTCATTTTTTACATAGTTTATAATAGGTAGCCATAATATTTAAGGATTTAACCAAGTTTTTTGCTCCATAACTTGTTTATAACTAAAGAATATTTAACCACATTTATGTGGTAAATCTTCTTATGGATGATTGCCATTTCAACATTCCAAAGAAAAATAAATTTTTGTTTAATCATATTGGGGAAAATAAAACTTGTGATTTCTCAAAAAATGGACATATATTTTATGTAATAAAAGTAACATTGTTGAAGACTTAATGAATGCATTATTGAATTCACACTGAATTGAATCACATTTATGAAGATTGTAGGTCAATTTAAACAATTAAAAAATATATATAACATGTTAGTTTAAATTAAATTTTAACTCTTTAAATTGAATATTTATAAATTATAATTATAATTTAATATGATTATAAAATAAGTTTCAAGATCATGTTTTCATTTTTAGCATGTAAATAAATTTTGAAAAAAAAAAGGTATGTTAAAGTTTGAATTTCCTAAACAATTTCATGGTGAGCATAATAAACTTAATTTTTTTCTTTGATGTTATCAAAGCTTTGAAATTATTTGTTGGTTAAGATCTTGGTGCATCTTCATGAGATCTTGGGTTCAAATTGAATGACATGTCAATGCATGTCATGGCATGCCTTGAAAATTGAAAAAAACACAATCTATGACTCCATAATTTGAAATTTTCACATAAAATGTCCTAGTCAATGAGTCTTCTTTTATCACAATTGTGCAATCTCTACAGTGATCATTTATATGTCCCCTTTCATTTAAAACCTAGTGAATTTGGGTGGTTGAAAAACCCATGATTCTTTCTTGTGTAGTTTGGTAGCACTCTATGCATTCATGGAAGTCAGTAGTAAAAAGGGCGATTTTGGAAAATTTTACTTTCCTGCCTAGCAACCTCAAGCCAGCCAGATTTGGCTCATTCCTGTTGTGGACGATCGCCAGTTGGTCCGCCACCTGCTTGACGATTTCTTGTAAAGACGTCTGTGGTGGGTCACACCCTCTGGAAGATAGTGGGTCCGAGTGCGAGTCCAACAACACATTGTTCAGATTCCCATAGCCTCTTAGAAAACAGTAGTAATGCAGGAATGGGCTTCATCTCGTCCATACAATGTCAGGGGACGAGGGGTTCCCAATATTATATATAAGTTGTGGACATATGTGAAGACTGTATAACACATGTTGGAAACATGCAGATTGCAAATTTCAACGGGGCGGCTAGCAAAAGGCCAAAACATTTCCCAGGCTTTTGTACCTCAGACAAAGTTGCATACATGAAGTGAAATGGAGGTCCACGAGTGGCAGGGATTTAAAGATACCAATCATCAGAACAATAGCTGCCTGTGTTGTCACTCGTAGGACTCAATAGGATCTGAATTCCCAATTGGAGATCTCAATCCAATCTGATAACAAATCATAGAATTCAATCCAATCCGAAAACAAGTTAGGCTAGAGGAAATTAAAGCAAAGCACACTCCAATCCACAAATGACGCGAACCCAATAGAAAGCCGACTCCATGGATTTCTGACTTTGTGATGTATCTGCCTGAAATGCCGCTTCTATTCCTCAGCTAGAAACAAAAAAAAGCCCAACTAGACTAAAGCATATATATATGTATGTATGTATATATGCACACACAAATTCACTATGAAGATATAGCCCTTGTGGTATCCAGTTGATTGAATTGGGGGGTGAGGGGCGGAATCAACCTGCAGTACAGCATAAACAGTAAAGATCAAGTGTGGGCCTGTTGCTTGGAGGCAGCCATGTTGTCGACAAGCACTGTTGTTTTCTTCCTCAATTTTGTAGTGGCAAGCCTACCAACCCACATAGATTTCCACTTAACTGCCCACAGTTTTGTACAGGACCATTCAACGTGTAGCCCGCCTATAGACAGGTCTGTGGCGACATGCTTCCCCTGAAAAAAGAAAATACTGGGCGAAATTTGGCGACTCTTTTTTGAGAAAAAAATGGTTTTTGGCAAGAAATTTGGATCAGTTTCGCCAAAAACAAGAAATGACTGTGTTTGTTACCTGTACTAATTAGGCAAGTTGTGGGAAATGTGTTCAAAGTGATTTTTTCCTTTTGGGTGATGGGCCTCATTGATTGGGCTGTGAACAAAAAACTCAAACTATGCACACTCCCCCCATATAGAAAATTATGTAATCTTTCCCTTTGGTCTAGCCATGTAGGTAACAAGAGTAGGATTTTAGGCAAAGGATATGGGGGTAAGATGTGGTGCTATTGGGAACATCTTGGGGGAACAATTGGGAACTTGGTAAACAAATTGGGAGCATAATTGGGAACCTATGGGCAACACATTCGGAACATGGAGGGAACACCAAAATCCCAAATCCGCCCCCCATCCCACCCACCCAACCCCTCCTCTTTAAGAATAAGTTGGGCCCTCCAAGGTGCATGATGAGTTGTCTAAGTGCCTTGGTAAAATCTCTATTGGACTAAACTATTCATCACCATTTTTGGCCTGGCCTATTATCCCATTGCTAATAGGCTGGGTAACTATTATTATTCACAAACAAGCCTAAACAATTCAGGAATATGAAGGATCTTGGGGCCCAAACTTTGTCACAAATCTATCTTGAAATAGGCGTGGTGAATGGGACACATAGATTTTGGGTGGAAAACGATGCCCTTAAAAGGAGTTCCACCCATACCCAATATTTGGGCCTCACCCAGATATCTCACATCCAAGATGGCGAAGTTGCTACTCCCATGGCTCACACATAAACATGAAACCAAGACTAGAAAATTTGGGAGACTACTGATAGCAACCCACTTGGACCAATCGTTATGTCAAGCTGATCAATAGCACACGTTAACAATTGATAGCATATGCAATGCTCTTATATTCTAACCCTAAAGGTCCTCTCTTGGCATCCCTTCTTTAATCATGTTCTTGTATTGGCCTTTAGTTATGCACTTTGTTGGCTTTGTCCCAAACTTGGGATAGAGGCATCATGGGAACCCCTCTTGAAGTAGGTATTAGGTGCAGATAATGAAGTTGAATGAATAATGTCTAAGCAGTATTGGTGGAATCAAATATTATATATATATATAGAGAGAGAGTGAGAGAGGCAAACACATACATGAATGAATTCAGCACTAATTAAATTATTATCGAAATTGTCCAGTTTTGGAAAAATATATTGTTCAAAATGTCAAAATTTTGAAATTTTGTGTTCCGATTGTCAAAAGTTGTGGAAACCACAAAAATAAAAATCATCACAATGCCTTTCAACATGTAAGCTTTGAACAAAAGCAAGTGCCATGGCCAATCTTTTTATTCTAACAAGAAAGCATGGAACTCTTCCTTGAATGCATTGATTTTAACGAAAAAGTGTGCATGTCCATGGTCTGGTGCAAAGGGGTTATGCATGGGTATTGGAAATGGTGGTTAGGGAGCATAAGAAAGGATGCAATCACATTGGGGCAAAAGTAGTTCTTCACAAGAGAATTGTAAGACAGTAAGTTGCAATTTTGAAATATGTATACTGTATGCTGAAATGCATCTCACTAAATTAATTAGTTAATTGGCACCTTAGTGACAAATCTATTCATGTATTATGATATATAATGCAGTCAAAACCTTTCTCCAAGCTCCCAAATATGATAAATGATTATATAATGCAACTAAAAAATCAAATAAAATTTCATTCAAATGTTTGAACCTTTTGTGCATTTTTCCTTTTCTTTTCTTTTCTAATGAAGGGAAAAAAAAACATTTGTTGGGGGCAATAATGGGTTGACTAACACAATTTGAAAAATAACTTCCACACAACCAATGAGATGAATCAACATGCACCCAAGAAATCAAAGTCTTTTCCTATTTGGGGGAGGACGGGTGGGATTTTTTCAGATTTTCATAATCCCAATGTGTTTGCACCCTCATCCCATGTTGATATTTCAAATGCATTCCTCACATTGTGCCCAATAAACCTTATGTTATCTCATATCATTTGCCCAAAGTTGAATTTTCATAAGTTGTATGATGAAAATGTAGACTTGGTTCATATTGAATGAGACTTTGATGTTGCCAAGTTATAACAATCTTGCCCCATTTGTGAATGTGATGCATGATAGGTGTAAGAAATATAAGTTATGAATCCAATGGTAGGTCTTGATTTTCCATTTAAAATTCCATCATATTTATGTTTGACAACACATTATCACATGCATGTAAACTACAATGACCAAAGAATTCCAAATATGCATAAGAACTTCAACGAACTATAACAAAAGAGCACCTAACCTAAGTCCAACCACAAAACACAATATCTAAAATAAGGTCACAAAATATGTAAAAAAGATACTCAAACACAATTATATTCAAGATATAGATAATTTGGAAGCATGAAACAAGAGAAACAAGGCTCATGCATAAGGTTGAACCTTAAAGTCATGTTAAACATATTGATAATAAGGGTGAAACTACTTTTATTTATATTTGCTAAGGACATAACTCAAGGAAGCTTCTATAAGGTTTCCATATGGTCCACCATGCAAAGAGTTTTATTAATTATTTATTATGGATGAAAAATAAAATGGTGGATGAACTGCATCCATGAGTTGTTATGTTAAAAGATGAAATAACTTAATCAAAGATAACTAATTTTATAAATTTTAATATTTTTCTAATGACCTACATTAGGGTAGATTAATATTTGTCATTTGTGACATCACATCCCCTTTTAACAATGCATTTCACAATGAATGACCTTGGGTTTGTTTGTATATCATTGACAAAACTATGGCACTTTCTCAAAGGCATTTGAAAAGTGTTTAGATGTCTCCCATGTATGTTCAATCACATCGTAGTTTCTCTAATGGATGAAATATAAAAATTGATTATTGGACATCCTTGAATTAAAAAGCAAATCATTTCATATTTTTGTTAATCATCAAGATTTCAATTAATGAAATTAATTATAGATTTTTAAATCGATTATTGCACATCTCTAAATTGAAAATTTCCATCATTTTGTACTCTTGTTTGCCATCAATATTTGAATTGATTGAGTTAGCTTTAGATTTATTCTTAAGATTGTGGATGCACATGGTAAGATTTTAACAAACATCGAGAGGATGAATTTGCATGGAGTCTTGAAACTTGAGTGGGAAGGCCATGGCATTTATTTATTTGTTGATGGTGAATGGACCAAGTTTTCAATAGTTCATTTTTTCCAAGGTCGTGTTGTTTTGATATGTTATAAAGAAGTCAAACTTGGTCTCCAAATTTGAACCTTAATTGTTATTTATGATGTTTGGACAAACATTTTTCTTGTATTGTTTTTGTGATTCTTGAATATGCAACACAAATTGTGCTTATATATTGACTAATTATGTGACCATTGCATACCACAAGATTCACAACCTTATTCACACCTTGAATTGATCAAAATGAAGTATAAATCATGATTTGCAAAAAAGAATGTGTTTGATTTTAACAAATGGATTGTGTGGTTGAATGTAAACATGTCATGGACAAGTGATTGTACATAACTATTGGTGCAAACATTTCATTGACCCATTTTGTTTGTCCAAATTTATTTGAAGATGGAAGATTAAAAATAATTTGACCTTCACACATAATAATTCAAAGAGTTGTAAATGAAAAACTTAGATGAAAATTCATGGGGTTGAATTTTTTTTAAATACCTTCAAGGAAGCCAAATATATTGAAAAACATGATAAGAAATAACTTAGTTATTATTTTTCCAATTTTTCTTTTGTATAAGGAATATAATGAACCATCTTTGTCAAGAAATCCACCACCACCACCACCAAAATGAAGTTGAATGAATTGAAAGGTGGTAGATATGTGATGAAATCCATGAAGATATTAACCCTAATTACAATGCAAGGATTGATAATGGTTCAAAAATTCCATGTGAATACTAACAAGATTTTTTGTTCATTACAAACATCACATGACCCAAAAAAATACTTAATATATTTTCAAAGTTGGAGACACCAATAATCTTGAAACATTAATTCTTCATTTTTTGTTAACAACCAAGGTGTCATACCTAGCTTCAAGAAAGTGGAGTTAAACAAGGCCATCATGCACATGTATTAAAAAAATTACAATGTATGACAAACCATCCTTAAACTCAAAATTATCATATCAATTGGAAGATGTTGAATTCAATTATGGTCCTTCAAATGGCCCTTTCAATGGCAATAGCAAGAAAAATGGTTATATAATTAGGAATTGCCAACAATGTATCAAAGGCATTCCAACTTGAAAACATCACATTGTTGATTAAATGTTTTATTTCCTTCATTAGTCACAACTTGTATAACCAATGGGATAATCCATATTCCCTTGTCACCCAAGATGATGGATGATAGATGATAATAAACCAAAATTGAGACAATTATAATGCCTATTGAGCTTGAATTGATTAAATACATGAGCAAGACCACAAAATATTAAAGAAACTTGTGATTTGAATACATGATAATTAAAACACCTTCAAGTAAATGATGCCAATCCTCAAATGCATCAATAATCACCAAGAATTCCTTGTCATGCATTTCATATTTAACTTTAACAAGAGAAAAGTTATGAGAATGGAAACCAATTTATGATGAAGAAAATCATCTTTTATAATTTGTGAAAACACAACCTCTAATGTGAAATCACAAGCATCTTTCTCCAAGATAAATAAATCGAAAGAGCTTGCATTAATCAATTGCGGATATCATAAATGAGATATTCAAAGATTGGAAAACAACATCACCTTTGGGTCCCTGTGTGTAAAAGGTTGATCACTTTGAATTAAACAAATAAAAGGGAATAATGCACAATGAATTGACAATAAAAGTAACATATATTGGAAAACATTGATTGTCGTTAATAGAAAATTAGGTAACCTAATCCATTATAAGAAATTAAACATGTGTTGTTTGACTAAAAATATAATAAAAAATCATGTTTCAAATATTTGTTAAGTTGACCAACTCATCAAACTTTTTTGAAACACATTAACACATTTGATTAAACAAGATGTTGCCACCTTCAAGTCAAACTCATTGGTAAAGGGTTGATAGGAGTTTCACATGCACACCACATGGCTTGAACATAGGACCTTATTGACGCACTCCCAACTCCTTGAAGGATTCAAAAGTGAGTCCAAGTACAAGACAGCAGAAGGGGGAGGAGTCGAGGCATGCTCCTTAGTTCACAACACTTTGAGGGGTAGAAGGGCGTGTTGGAGCTCCGAGATGGGACTAGGAAGAGTTGACAAGCTTCATTCACTCACACGGGCCTGCACACAACCCACACAAGGTGATTAGTGCATAGTTGGAACACCTTTGATGTTAGGACGAACCACAGGTAACACGGACACACAAAACTCACCACGGCTCGGACTTGGGGGAAGCCACCACCTTCCCCTTATAGTATACTCTGCACCTCTCCATGGGGCCTACATCCAAATGACTTTTCTCTCTCGGGACTCCCACGTGGGAGTCTTGAAATCGCGCCAGCTTGGACTCCCGCGACTTTGGAGCCCCATAACTTTACGAATAGACCTCGGATCGAGGTGCGGATTGAAGCAAAGTTGTAGTTCTCGTCAAGAGCTTTCTAACACACGTCATCTGCAGACAAGTAAATCGGGTCGATTCTTGACTTTTTCTGGCCGGGAGTCAAATTGGCAATTTGACTCCCGGCCCTTCTTTTGGCCATAACTTGTGTTTCAGATGTCCAAATGAGAAATGAGAGCCCATTTTAAACATTTAAGTTCTAAGAGCTTTCCAATGATATAAAGAACGTCACAAGCCATTGAGTTTTGACCCTAAAATCGCTCTCTGAAGTTTCAAAAATCCACCGGAACTCCATCTCCCAAAGTGGGAGTTGCCTTGGGAATGTGAGGGTTCACTCCCTCACACTTTCTTACACTCCCGGGAGTATGTGATGTGACTCCCGGGCTTTCTCTTGGCCTACACCCTTGCAACCCCTTGGCCTTAGTCACGAGCCCAAAGTTAGGGTTGTGACATTTGTGGTCTCAATGTCCCAAAAAGGGTTATATTAGAAAGCCATCGCCCCTAAGGTTCTAACTTATCATTTTGGGGGTGTTAATTTGAACATGGCCAATTTGACTAGTGGTCTTTTTGAATTTGTGAAACAATGTACCTTTTGATTAGTTAAATCTAACAAAAAAAATTTAGTAAAATTGTTTTGAAAAATATAAACAAATTAGGCCCAAAATTTAATTAATCATGAATCAATTTTACTTTTTTTTTTTGTGGTAGGTAGATAATAAATAATTAGATAGGTTGTATGTAGATTTTTTATAAGGTCATAATTCAAAATTTCATACATATGTATCTATGTACCTACCTAAGACTTACCTACCAGATTTGTTGGTAGATGTAGGTCACATGTTGTAGGTAATTAAATCACCAATAATCTAGTTTCTAGGCATTAATAAGTTCCAAGTAAAAAATGTTCCTAAAGCAATCATTGATGGCATCATGTTGTTGAACTTCAAATCAATAAATTGGAATGAATATTGTCATTTCATAAATGTAATTGGGTAATTAATTTGCTAAAAACAAATCATGCTAAATTTTCCCAAATTTTGGTAGGCATTAAATCATGATTTTAAAACATGTTTTACAAAAAGTTTACGAGAATTCATTGAAAAAATATCCATAAGTACATTGGACAATTTAGCATCTTGGAAAAATTCAATATGAACTTGCTTGAGAGCTTCAAATTGAGTGTTCATATACATATGTGAATGTAGTTTTCCTTGTCTAGGTCCATGTCACATGCTTTTAACATCTTAGTCATTTGATTTGAAAAAAAGGTATCCAAGTTGTTCATCAATAAACCCATTAATCAAAAAAAAATTCTTGAACTTGAGCTATTTTGAATCCATACCAAGTACATCCAAAAAATGAACAATCAATCATGCTTTCACCCTAACTTATGTTCACCAAATTTTCATCAATAAAACGTAAAAATGCACCATGTGATCAAGTAATTATTTAGTTTACATTGTCTTTAGGCATGTCACATTTGATCATGATTAGTAGTAAAAATAAGGTGTTAAACTTTCAATACACAACACTGAGGTCTAGTTTTTAAATCCCTACAACGACTAGACATGTCCTCATTTCCCCATTCTTTGGGTGTGGATTTGTGAAAGAAATGACACGTATTGAAAGTATGTTGACCACGTTTCTTTAGACACTCACTAGCAATGACCTAATTTTCCACAAGAAAAATAAATTTTATGTGCACATATCAACATTGTTTTCTTGCTTCATGAAGGGCTTCAATTGTGTCCCATGGATTTTCATGGGATCATTATTTGGTACAATTGTTATTAGTTGGGATGACCATATATGGGATTTTTTTATATTCTTTTGAATTCATAATGCACAACAACACATTACAGGTTTTGCGATTAGCCTTTACAATTACATACTTATTGAGGAGGACATATGCAACTAGTGATTATTGAATTACAAAACCCATGTCGTTTCACCCATTTAGTCGCAAGGGATGTTTAGTTGCAAAGCCCAATTGTTTTAACAATTAAGATTTAAATAGTTTTTATAATAATGAAATTCCATGTCATCGTTCACCTTTGTATGATGTGTAAAATGAATGTCATTTCAACTTAGTCGTTTTATTCAACTAAATGTTACAAAAGACACCTTGATGGATGGATAACATGTGTCAAAAATCTATAAACATGATATGAATCATTGCACATGACCAAAAGTCAACCTAGCCTAGCCTAATTAATTTAAATAACCTAGCCAAGCCAAAATTAAGTCAACCTAGTTAGGCTAGCTACCTATTCTAAGAAACCTAAGCAACTTAACCTAAGCTAGATGGCCTAGATTAAAAAAAAAAGTCAAACTCCTAGTTGAAGAAGCCTATACTAAGCTACCCAACCTAAGCCAAGTGGCCTAGGTATCAAGGTTGCAAGAATGAGGACTTAAACCCATCACCTTCACTTTGGGGTTCAAGTTCTCATCTATTGCATTACCACATTTTTTTACATTAATTATATTTAACACAAAGTTATAAAGCTCAAAATATTTAGCCTTAAAATAACCTTGACCACCTCACGTTGACCTAGGTCAACCTACCTACTATAGGTACCAACCTAGCCTAGGTTAACCTATGTATTCTTAGGCTTAAAAAAAATTAACCTAAGATAATTGTGTCACATCTAGCCACATATAGTCACACAAACTTGAGGTGGTTGCAAACTTGATAAAATATTTTGTAATGAAGCTACTTAGGTTGACTTGGCAAAAAACCTAAAACTAGGAACCTATGCAAGCCTACCTAGGTTAACCTATTAGTAAAGTAACCTATTTTAGGTATATTTAAACATATTAAATTTAGTATATTTCTTATGTTTAATTAAGTAACTTATAAGGTAGCCTATATTACGAAATAAATTTTTACTAAGTAGCCTACATACATAGGTTAACTTAATATGTATGAACTAACTTAAGCTAGTGTGTTAAGTAGTTAAAAAGTCAAGGAGTTATGTGTTACCTTTTTCAAAATGACTATTAATATTGTAGTCATAATTATAAGTTAACAATAGATTATTTTATACACATACACATGCATGTGAATTCATGACTTTAAAAATCTTATTGCACACAAAAAATTTATGGCATGCCATGACAAATATCGGTGCCATAAATTCAAGACATGTAAAAAACTTATGGTGTCACTAAAAATCATGGATTGCCATGAAAATTTGTGACACCTTATTGCCAAATGGCATGCCATGTCATCATCACATAGAAAACTAAGTCGTTATTAATCACAAAGGATAACAATATTTTCAACTAGTCAATAAATGAGATTGATTCATTAAATCAATGGCACGAATCTTGATGTTGACAAATAAGACCACATCATCTTGTTGGCATATAACATGCCACATCATCATCATGGGAGATTGGGTCATTATTAGTCACAAGGTTGGATGGTTCTTGCAACTAACTAATTAATGAACATAAATTACAAAATAATATGATAATTTACCAAAAAAATCAACAAGTTGTCATATTGAATACAATTGCAAAACCATGATGCCATGTAGCATGTTGATTTCTTTTGTCATTACTTAATGATTGTTATGACTAAATAATTATAAATGTAGTTTTAAAAAAATCATTTTTATGTTTGATTCAAAAGACAAGATTTGATATAGTGAGGGTAAAGTATTTTGACTTGCATCTTGATGCAAAAAGCTACATTGAGGGATTGGACATCATCTCTAACGTAGTAACCAACCAATAAATGCCTCATTTTATCCAAAGTATTGTATGATTCATCATGTTGACTAATAGTCAAATATTTTATTAGCACCACAATGCCAAAACATTTCTTTTATGATTGGCCCTATTCAACTATAGTCATTTTTCTAATCATTTATTTAATCATTTATGCCATTTTCTAGTTGTTTTTCCCATTGTAGTTGAATAGGACAAGTCATAAAAAACATGTTAGCAAGTGGAATGTCACATCATCATGTTATGATATTATAAGTCATTATTGTAATTGCAAAAGTCAGGGTTTTTTAATCAACTAAAACTAAATTTATTTAAAAATATTATTATAATTAAATATATATATCTATCTATTCAAAAAACCCACTAATGATCATACTAATTATAGTCACAAAACCACGACATCACATGACATTTCAATGACCTTTGCAACTACATAGTGATTTTTGTGACTAAGTAGTTAATATTATAGTTGAAAAGGATACTAGTCATTTCTTTGATTGGTCAAAAAACCCATAATGTGTTGTTGTGATGGTTCTCAATGCCTTTCCCAACAATGTTCAAAATATTTGTTATTCCATCAAACAATTTTTTCACAAAGGTGATTTAGGATTGTAGGATTTTGCATGGTAAGTAATAAGTCCTTCATGTCACTATGTAACCCCAAATTGAAATTGGTTCAAATATGCAACTTCATCCCATGAAATGTCATAAATCAATTGAACTCCCATGCATACACAATGGTTGGGCATGATCCTTGGGTGAAAACATTATAATTTTTTCAAGTAAATGAGTTTTAAAAAGTGGCACTAAAATGTTTGAGGAATTATTCAAAGTTGAACACAAGTTTAATGAAAACCATGCCAAACTTATGTTTGATTACAATGTGCAAATGAGTCCAACTTAGGCTACTTTGTTTGGCCAGTAGTGAAAATATGAGATTCATGACAAGGAATTCTTGGCCATAGTTGATGCATTTGAAGATTGGCATCATTTACTTGTAGGGGTGCAACATGAAATTATCATGTATTAAATCACAAGATTCCTTAATATTTCATGTTCATGCTCATGTTTTTAATCAATGTGAAGCTCAATAGGTATTATAATTGTCTTGATTTTGGATTATTATCATGTATCATCTTGGGTGACAAGGGAATGTGGATTATTTCATTGCTTAAATACAAGTTGTGACTAAGGAAGGAAATAAAGCTTCCGATCAACAATGTGATGTTTTCGAGTTGGAATGCCTTTAATTTGATGGGCAATATGACCAAACATACTTCATCAACAAAACCTCAAAAATTTGAACATGCTCTAGATCAAATTTATCAAAGAGACTAATTCATGGCTCCTTTATTGATGGTTGTCTTGTAGGTGTTCTAAATTTTAACATGGTGTTGAAATTTGATTGTTTTGTAGATCTATGCAATGAATTCATGAAATGATTGATTTTCTTGTTGCATATGTTTAAAAGCAACAAATATTTCTTCCATTGAAACTACTTCATTTTTTATATCTAAACATGAATTATAGTTAATAATAACTTAGGCTTCATATTGATTTGTGGTACCAATGACGACCAATTGAAAGAAGGTAAAAACATTAATATTAAAAAAAAAACTGATTTTGAAGGAAAAATGATTCAAACATTAGTAATCCATGATTATATAAGTTCATGAAATCATTTCCACTTCCATTAATTTGAAAACATGAAATTTAATTTTCACATGTTGGAAACATTAATCCTTAAATTCCCTCAATGATCTACCTAACACCCCCATTGTTGAAAAATAAATAAATTTGGGGCCTTTCCATTATCCCCCAACCTCTTTCCTAACATTTTTACTAAAGGCCCCTAATGCCCCCCATGGTTAGAAAAATAATAATATATAAATATTTTTTATCATAGTGCCCGTAACATCCCTTATGTACTTCTTGGCACCTTTGGCATCCTTTGACATTGTACCCAATGCTTTCAATATTTTTGAGTGCCCCCTTTTGTCTTTTTTAAAAAAGATTCCTATCCAACTTGGTGCCCCTTAAGGTCTTTCCCACATGCCTTTTCTATGCCCCCGTTATTGCTTGGTGCAATTTCTTCATTCATTGTTGGCATTATTTCCTTCATAATCTCTTGTCATCCTTGGAGTTGTCCATGTGTGTTTTTATCATTGAACAAACCTACGTTGTCCTTCAACCAAAACACCCCATCAATCCAAAAAACATTTATTAGGGATGTCCAAATTTGGGACATTTGGTAGGTCAACATCCCATTTTGGGATGTGCTTTCAAGACCTTGGCATACCAACCTTATTCTCGAACAATTATAATGGTTTAAATGCTTTAAAAACTTTGAAAACATTAGACTTGTTTGGTTTTTAAATGACATTTCCAATGAAATTTAAATTTATTTATTTTTAAAAATTATTTTAAAAATTGTATTTATATGTAAACATGCAAAACTTCATTACCAAAAAACCCAACCTTTTCAACATGGATGATACATATTATACATACATTATTGGATTACCATTCAATTAAGTATATTTGGCATGCATACATTTCTATAAACATAATAAGTTTACATGTGTTGGAACTTGGGTAAAATGCATAGAATCAAACTAAGTTAAATTTTTTTTAAAGTAATATATTATTTGGGCAAGTTGTGTAAACCTTCACAAATTATAGGTTGTATGTGAATCATTACCCATAATCAGTAAACACATTTTAATATGATAACCTGGGATGCTAGGCACATATTTCAAAGTTGAATGATGAGAAAATTCAAATGAGATAACCTTATATGAACATGAAATAACATGTTTTTATTTAACTTTTCATAAAGATTTTGGGGAGGTGGAAGGAGGGTGGGGGAAGGGTCATGTCTCCACTAATTTAAATAGAGACTAGTTAAAGGGGAAATATTTTCAATTGATTAAAAAAAAGAGAAATAAATTATAAAAGAAAGAAATAAAATGTTCACCATCAAGTCATGTGTAGAGGTGATATTAAGCAATGGTTAGATGCCACTTCCCACTATATTAATGAATTCAATATTTAGAATGAGTTTATTATGTTCAACTAATTCATAAACATAACATTGATACAAATAATGTAAACTTGTCAACTTTGATAAAATGTTTTGATGGATATTTAATTTTCAATATTGACTTGGATAAGTATGTTTATAATCTGGGTTAAAAGGTCTACACTAAAATATTACAAAAAAATTAAGTTGCAATTTATTAAAATATATATTAAAACCATTATTCTACTGAAAACCCCCAATATGTATAATTTATTTATTAAAATTAAAAATATTTTAAAACTATAATTATAATGAAATTTCATATTAGTTTATTTGTCATTTTGATTTTCAATACAAACCAAAAGCTACCATCATGTTAAACATTTTAGTGTTACCATTTGTTGGAGTTACGAACATTATGAAAATTAAACAACATTAAATCCATTAATGAATGTATGGATGTAAAATGCATGATATAATAGATTGAAATACTACAAAACATGTTATTCTTTTTTCATAAAACCAAATGTTGAAATTTAGAACTCTTGCAATTTGCAATCATGATGTGTAGGTCAAAAACTTCAATTATAATTATAAATTCACGTTTGAAAACTTAAATGTTGTATTATTTTCAAACCATTATGCCTAAAAATGTAATTGTTGAATGAAAATGCATAACACAAATGCACTTGAATGTGAATCATGCATTTTTTAACAATAACATGCACAAAGGAATCTCAAAGTTTTTAGGATCTTGATGCAATCATAGTGATAGTAGGTTGAAAAAAATGTTGTTTATTGTTAACATGCAATCTAATTTAACCAAAATATTAAATTTAAATGTAGAACTTGAAATCAAGAGCCAAACTTTGAACATGTTTCAACTTCATTAGAAAATGGAATAATTTGTAATTTAAAATTTTAAATTTTAATGATTAACTTATATGTTTTTAAATAACAATTTAGGTCGTCTTAAATTGGCACCCAATTTGCAAGCATTGGTGTATTGACCATGAACTAGATCACTTTTCTTTTTCTTCCCCTTTTTCGTCTTCTTTGCTATCCTTTTTTCTTCTTGTAAAACTTCTATGACAAGAAGTCATTCATTCTCCTATGCATTTAATTCAATTCATGACACACATTGAGAGAAAGTCACAACCCTACAACATATTCTTGTGATGTAGAAAGCACGCATGATTTAATAGATTCACAATGTTAAAATTACTTAAAGACATTTGATTACTATAGGGTGAGGGTAGCTTCAACACATGTTTAGAGAATAATTGATCAAATTTGAAGATTTCATGTAAAAATTAAATATTCTTAAATATTGCAAAAGATTGTATTTTCCTTCACAAACTTTTGTCAAGATTTGATTTGATTTTTTTTGAAAATTACAATATCTCTATGGATAATATAACTAGTGTCTAAGATGCCTTGGTATTACAATACAAACTACATTGAAAAAATATAAAAATGGCATCCATGTGCAATATATTATGCAATACACAAGAGAAGTTGTTTTTTCCTAGTAGGTCATATTCACATAAGGGACAAGGATCACCAAATGAGTTTTTAAAAAATAAAAACCATTTAATTTCATCAAGTAATGTTCTATGGCAAATTTTCAATTTTTATTCTCTTCTAGAATGTCGATAACAATTCTAAGTGTTTCCATAAGTTACAAGGAAATTTTAGATTCATATAAAAATCAATAATTTTTATGTTGTATGTTTATTAAGATTTTTTTATAAGCAATGATATTTACATAACAAGGCCAATATGTTCGTCATTTTCCCAAGTAATTAATGATGTTGTAAATAGGATTTTGAATTAATGAATCTCCAAAAGTTAATGAAAAGATCACAAAATTGATCCATCATGAATAGGTAAAAGGGTCATTTTTATTTGATAAAAGATTCATGCAAAGGTCTTTTATGTTATTATGATAGGAAAATTTGGATTGTCAAACATACCATTGTCTCAATAGATTGTTAATAACCATTGATTTTGTCACAAAACGTACACAAAGATATTTTAGTTCATTTTTATATTATTTACACAATCTTATAACAATGATCAAATGACATTTTGCATGTATAATGTTTCAAGTAGACACTCATAAATTTCCTTATTCATTTTTCATGAAGATTTATTTTATGTGACAATAAAATGTCAAATGTGGATTTCAAATATATTATTTGCAAGTATACCTCTTCAACCATTATATAATCATTATTTTTTTGTATGATTGAACCTTCAAATTGTTTTATCTTTTGCTTCATTTTGGTTAAATAATTTGACAAATAAATAGGTTTTGAATGTTTAGGTTTTTTCTTTTCTCTTAAAAAAAACAATATTGCCCATGTTGCTTAAAGCATGTTTGTACATGTATAATTGGTTCGGTGTCATAAGACTTGCATTATATAGTAATCATGTGATGCATAAATTTTAATCAAATTATATTTTAAATCAAAATCATTTATTTAGACAAAAACAAACATAGGAAAAACATTGAGGAAAATATTACATCTTCTTTTTGTTCACTAATACTTTCAATCATTTTGTATCATATAATACACACACAATTAGACAACCATCACTTATGTAACACTTTAACTAAATGTAAATCAGAATGACGGAAAAAAAAATGTGCATGTCCAAACATTAAGAAAATCATTACATAAAAATTCTCCATCATAAGTAATAATTTATATGATAAAAACACAATCATACTATTTTTAATTCTACAATCAACCTTCATTATTGTTTGTGTTCAAAACACATTTTCCTTGGATCATTATTAAACTTGTTACATCCTTTCACATTTTTTCCTTCTTGCCCTTTATACATATAACTCCTACATATTATTTACATAATTGCAAGAAATGACACAAATTTGTACAATTCATGATTTATGGAACAAAAAAGTGAATTGGGAGAAGTAAAGAGGAGATTACCTATTGTGAATAGTATTGAAAAAACTTCATCATGGTTGTTTCCACACACTAAATGCAAAGGCATTTATTCATCCCACCTTTTACATTGACATTTACTCTTTTGTTAACAATATTTTGAACAATATCAACATATTCACGTGAACAACACATGTTCATATGTCAATGACATGACATTGAAATAACAAATATCAGTGAAAAGGTAATAATGATATGATCATGCAATATGTAACATGTAATAAATCTTCCTTATTTGCACCCATACAAAGAAAATACAAATATTCCTTAATTGTTCATGAAGCAAAAGACACTAATTCATTCCTATATGAAATTAAAAGGCAAAAGAACATATAAATTACAAAAGACATTGTTCCATTCCACCGCCAAAATCCAACCATTAGAATCTATTTTGGTAGGACAAGATGAGTAGTGGACCGACCTTAAACTCATCTACCTTATACCAACTTTGATTAATATTGTCATTGGAATTTAGGTGTAGGCTTAATGGGGAATTTGTTTAAATTGTCACAAATTATCATGTCCAAGGAGTTCCCAATGCACACTAGAATTTGGACAAATTATAATAGGTTTAAACCCAAGTTTAAACACAAAACATGGTGATTAAATTTGGAACCAAAAACAAGGTCATAAGGTGAAAGCATGATAAAGTATATAAGAAAAGTTGACGAATTAAATGAAAGTTAAAAAAATGAAACAATTTTTGATATAAGTAGAAGAAAGTAGATTTAAAATATATTCAAGCATCATTATGAAATCATTTTTGTCTTTGCATTGAGTTTAATGTACATTGATTACAAGTTTTGGAAAAGCATTTAATAATAAAACTAAAAAAAAGTACTTTTGAAATTGATTGGTCAAAATGGTGTTTAAAAGTATTCTTTCATTATTGAAATTAATGAAATATATATGTATTAAGATAAGGTATAAAAATCATTGTATATTCAAGTAAGGAATTGAAAAAAAATCTACTTTCTCCATGTTAAAACATACTTGACACATACTTCAAACAAATGTTACATTGTGGAAAGTAAACTTCAAAAGTGACTTACATTTTAAAAAACCTACTTTTACAATGTGAAATTAAAAAACTAATGCACAATAATGAAGAAGTATCTTCTTATTTATCATTCATGTAAAAATATTGAATGTATAAATTTTTATGTCGGGTTTCATTGCAACCTTTATCAACTTAACTTGCATATTACAAAAGTAAGTTGTTTGTATACTTTACCTTGCTTTGACCCCATGATGTATTGAAAAAACCAATTAGACAACATTTTATTCAAAACATCAAAAATTTGGAAACATGATGTAAACAGAACAAGGCTAATCGATAAGGGGTGCAAATGGGATACAACAAGCCAATGATGTTACTTTAGAAAAGGACTACATGTCCTTTTGCCCAAAAATCATTTTTTCATACAAATGAATTTTTGAACAATTTTTTAAAAAATAATTATAATAAGTGATTATAATTTTCCAAGTACATCTAAATTTTTTAAATATAATTTTGAGTAAATATGAAAATATGAAAATATGTTGATCCCTTGTAAATTTAATGTTTTGTCTTTTAAAATGATGACAATTTCAAATCATATGTTTTCTTGTATAATAAATTAAAACTTTTCTTAATACATCATGTAAATTATACCCCATTTATATACAATGATTTTTACAACTTAGCTTTTGAAGTTCTAAAATTTTGGATCAATTTTAAAAAGTTATTTGAATTTTGAAAGTTTTAGAATTCCACATATTTAGGGTATGAGTGATTTTTTAATGTGGCTAATAGGTCTTATCTTCTTCATTTTTTCCCCATCAAATTTTTAATATTGTATGAGTCCTTTTGATAGTTCTTTGTAAAATTAATTCCTCCTACCAAAATAGGTGTTCATTTTCAAAGGTCCTAAATTATTGGTTTGAATTCTTTAATATTCATATGAATGAAAAAGGAACAATGTTTTGCCATGATTGACATGGTTTTAAATGGTAAAACATAAATATTTTTCCAATTTTGATTTTTTTTTCTTTGTCAACCAATGCCTTTTTTGTTTCATTTGATTGTGACTATATCCTAAAGTTGTCCTTTAAAATTTAGACTTATGTTGAACAAACTAAAAATAATGGGGTGAACTATTTTATTAATACTTGTTTAAGATCCTAACTCAAAAAAAGTCATAAATGTTTTCATAAAGTTTCCATATGAATCAACAACCAAAAATGATTTTTGAACACTTTCTTAATTACATAATGGATGAAATATGGATGAAAAGTGAAAAATAATGAATGATAAGTTAAAATAAATGAAGCACATTTTTCAAAAACTTATATATATAATGAACTACATTGGAGTAGGTTACAAGGTGTCATTTGTAATGCTCATTGAAACATTTTTTCTAAACTTTCACATTATAAAGCTATTTAATCACATAGTTGATTCAATATGCTCAAATATCACATCACTAATATATATAAATTAATGGAAGAGAAATTAATAATCTATTTAAAATTTAATGCAATATTTAATGACATCCAAATTTTAATAAAAAAATGAACATGAAAAATGTTCATGCTCTTAATATCTATTGGCCATTCAAGGTTAAATTCATAGTTGGGTTGATAACAAGTTGAATGCAAGATATGTTCACAAAAAAAAGGGAAGGACAAGCTAATGGCTTCATATTTGAATTTGTTGTGAAAACATGAGTGAATATAATGGTTTAGGGAGCAAAATATTTGTTGCACAAGTTGGGATCAAGGTTGGGAGGTGCTTTAATGATGGTGACCACACATAAAATGATACATAACATTGGGAAGGGATGTAATGGTTGGAACTTTTGGTCAAAGATTATGAAGAATAATTTGGAAGAAAAAAACAAAGTGTTTAATTTGTGTCCACTTCAAACATCTTTTTTGATAGAACTGATATATGATGAAGGTTCAATTCCCTTTAATGACATTCTAAATTTGATCATAAATGACTACAATATGTAACATGATTACATGGTTCATCTAAATGACTACATACTTTATCTATGTGGACATTACACATAGTTGTTTTGGACATGACTTGACACATGTCATGTTGAATTGTTTAAGCAAGCTATCCGGCACAACTTTAGTGAATATAAATCAAGTTGTAATCATAGTTGTTTAAAAAAAAATCCTATTAGTGATTTTAAACCATTAGACCACACTCTACATCCATACATTCCTTAATGGATTTAATAATGATTAATTTTCATAATGTTCACAATTCCAACAAGTAGTATATTGAATTTAACATGTGGTAGCTTTTAGTTTTTATTGAAATTAAAAATAGGAAATAAATCAATACGAAATTCCACTATAATTTTAAATTTTAAATTGAGTTATTAACATTGATTTTAATAACTCACTTTTTATTTTCAGGTTAATTCTGATTTTAATATTAAAAAAGAATAATATTTTAAAATCACACTAATATTTTTTCTTAATTAAATAAAATATAAAAACATAAAACCATTGAATTTGAATTGAATTTTTTGGGGAGTTTTTTGGACATTTTAAAATCACAATTAGAAATATATTCAAATCAATATTGAAAATGAAATATCAATCAAAACATTTTATCGAAATTGGACAAGTCTACATCTTTTAATCAATGTTATATCTATGAAATTAGTTAGAATTAATAAAGACATTCTAAACATCAGATTTATTAATATTTAGTGGGAAGTGGCATCATGGATGTTTAAAATACTAATGTTTTAGTACGTTAACATTAAATACGATATTCTAAAATTAAGGGAAATGAAAATGCTTTCATGAAAAACATATGTGATCACGGATTATCAATGTCTAGTAATTAATGTGTTTTAAATCTTTATTATAAGTAAATTATAAATATATTAATATATTGACCTTATGTGAATTGATCATCACTAGTAGTGTGAAGGCCAAAGGTAATATGGATCACAAATGGTGATGAACAAAGTTAGGAATATAGACATTTACTTAAGCAATGAGGTGAAACAACATGCACCCAAAGAATTTGCACTTGAAATATTCCTCAATAGCACCACAATTTCTTGTGTATCCCTTTGTTCAAAAGTGTGTTCATGCATTGTAAATAAGTGGGCTAAAGGAAGGCAATTCCACATAAACGATTTTGGTGGTAAAACCTTGTATTTGGGGGAGTAATAAAAATATTATAATTTCTTTTGAAGGGCCGATTAAAGTGACAAATTGTTCTTTAAAAAAACATTGAGTTTTGCAATGCACCCACAACTAATTAATATGGATTAATAATAAGTACCCCTAGTTTATAATGGGTGTATTAGTCGAAGTTGAAAATGGTGACAAACTGTTTTGAAAATAGAAACTTCACATGGCCAAAGAGAAGGCTTAGAGAGGCTTAAATTTTTTCTTTCTTCTTTTGGGTTTTGCACCGGAGGGGGGTGGTGGAGGAATATTTTTTTGGTTCTATTCCAAATGTGTTCCAACCAAGTTCCCAAGATGTTCCTGAAGTTCCCAATGTATTCCTGAAGAGGTTCACAGTAACACCGCATTTTTTCTCCCATGTTGTTTGGCCATGTTCAACTTCCATGTATATAACTTGTGAAGTGGGGAGGTGTGGGAAGGGAAGCATGACAAAGCATGCTTATATTTTGGGGGAGGGAAGCATATTTAGTGCACCGTATTCCAAAAATATTGATGATGGACCAATCAACTGGCTATGGGCGGCCCCCCTCTTTCATTAATAGAAGCACGAATAGTTAAACATAAATCACTCAGAGGTGTATTATACACATACACTTAAAAGGTGCCAATGATTTTTCCACTTCACCAACTTCCAGTCCCCTGTATTACGTGGGGTGCCACACCCTAAACCGGACACATGGGGGGACAACCTAAACCCTAAACTTAATACCCGGCTGAACCATGATTGAAGTGGGCCTCAGATCAGGTGGCCTTGCACCTCATTAACCTATGAAAATTTGCAGCCCAGCCCCTTCACATGGGAAAATCCCCTTGGTGCCAACCCCACCCCTCTCCCCTCCCCTCGCCTCCCCCATACAGAAAACAAGAAAAAGTGTTTCTTTTCATTTGTATTTCCGCATACGAAGGAGGAAGTATGTTTGGAGGAGCATTTATTTGTATGTACCATGCACACAACCCAATAACATGATGGGTTGGTGTCACCCTAGGTCTTTGGAGCTCCCTATAAAGTGATAACTTCCTAATTCCATTTTTCTCTTCACATATGAAAATCCCCCGGTTGGTGTCTTTCTTTGCATTGGGTTTTTTCATTTGTTTCAAATAATAATAATAATAATCCCCTGCTTTTTTTCCTCTCTCAACCAAAAGGCCCGAACTGGATATATATGTGGTTGGAAATTGGGAGTCTTGAGAGAGATTTTTGGCATGGTAAACCAGCACCTACATGGGTACCTTCACCTTCTTGAGTGAGGCCTTTCAGTGGCCATATTTAATCCAGGTTTTCATTTGAACTCAAGAGACCATTTAGGACGATATCTTTACCATGGTTAGAAGGAACATTCTGTAAACAAAGTCAGTCATGATTTTTACCATGGTACCAATGTAGTAGGTGTTGTTGGTTCGGCCAAGAATATAGGAAGCATAAGGGGGAGGGGGGAAAAGAGTAAACATGTGAGAGCATCATGTGCTAAGTGCTAAGCTAGGTCCCCCCTCCCCCCAAATCTCTCCCAAAATTGTGGATATACATGGAGAAACAAGGTATATTGTGTTATAGGCTGATGAATCCATTTTCCGAGGGGAACCAATACAAGTGGCTCTCAATGGGCAACATTCATTTGGTTGAATTTTGGACGTTAGCATTATTATAGGCTGATGAATACACTCTCCAATGTGAGAGCATACAACTGGATTTAGAACTTGACAATATCCATTTGGTTGGAATTTTGAGACCATGGTGGTATCTCACTTGTCTCAAAACATATGCATATAGTACCTCTCCACCACTGACAGTTCTTATTGGCATGTGTGCTTTTGCGACTACGACAAAAACTCAAACAAGATTTTATGTCATGCATTCGGTGCTCGGGTCAGATTGCTTTTTACATTTGGCTTTGGTACCATACCATGTTGTAGAGCCCACAACATAATATATGTGATTCATGGTGTTGAGGGTTGCAACGTGGCAACTTAGCCATTATTACCCCATTTTCCTTGCTTCGTTTCGCATGCATTGAAGGGGCTTCACAACAGGGACACAAAAAGGAATGACCCTCATCAGGCATCGACAACCTTGGCCTAGTTCCTGGGCACATGCTAAGATAGTACTTAAATAACAGTTGTACGATGTAGATGGTGAAGAAAAACATTTTGTTGCATCATATCTTGTATGCTCTTCAGGGTTGGTTGTGGATCGAATCTATGCATTTGCTCATTATGATCATTCAATTGGACGATTGTACACATGTTTTTCATTGTTCACGGCAGTTGCATGCCATCCTCCTTCTACTAAAATTTAAAAATTACCGTTGCGTAGCTTATTACCGTTAAAATTATTGTTGGTCATGAAAATATTGCATTGGGTAGGCTTATTATCCAGCCACAAAATGGCTTGTCATGCTGGAACACACTTGTGAGTTATTATTGGACTTGTGCAAGCATTGTTGATATTCCATCTGTTATTGGATGGTTGGATTGGAGAGTTGATCAAGAATAAAGGGGAAACTCAGTATTCTTTTAAGTAGTGTTGGGTGGGTGTTATATTTTTAAAGAGATCAGGTGGGTCCTGGTAGGCTGAGAAAGTTTCAGATTAAATCTGAGGACAAGCTTGGCAAGCTCTTCACCAATGTTGGGTGAGTATGGTATTATGTTTTCAAGAGATCAGCTAGGTCTGGTACCTAAGTTGGGAAATTTTCAGATTAAATGCAAATCATAACAGAACTCATTCATGCTGAGTTTTGCTATTTTATCCAAAAAAATGTTGAACTTTATGAATGATAACAAAGAGGGATGACAAAATGAAGGAAGTGCCAAAAGTAGGCTGGATTGAATATGACTTTAAAGGAAAACTCTAATATCCTAGCAAACTTGACAACCTCCTGACCAGTGTTGGGCCAGTATCTTACTTTATAGAGAACACCTAGGTCCTGGTAGGTTAAGAAATTTTCAAATTAAATACCATAGTGGTATAAATATCTTGACTATTAGTGTTATACTCACTAATAATACTAGTTGAGATTTTTGAACTTTGATATCGCCAATACCAATATTATAGTTTGGTATGTCATGATTGACATTTTATGTTCATCAAAATACTAGATCATAATTGAATATTTTTCTGAAGTTATGGGAGGAAAGAAAATGACAAATAAACATACATGAAAATAGAGTAAAAAGCAATGAACTTCTTGAGTTTCATCGTCAATTTTCAAAATGTATTGAACAAAATTAGTATTGAAGGTCATTAACACAAACAACCACCATCTTTCAACAAGCCTATGTGACATACAAATCTTTATAATTTCTACAAGCTTCCCAATCCACTTGGTCATTGAACAGTAAGTAAAAAGCCATAGGAAATATGGACATTGAATAGCCCAAAGTCATGGCAATATGGCAGGTCAGTCTTTGAACCTTAAGTTTTCTATTCCCACAAGCAACAACCATCCTTCAATAAATTTCTCAACTACAAATTACAAATAATTTGGCAAGCTTCATTTCCACTTGGCCATGGCATAGCTGAAATTCATAAAGAAATATGGAAGGTTAATATTTTAAACTTCAATTTTTCTATTGATATTAGAGATATCTTTTCAAAGTTATCCTACCTTTCAGCCCTCATTTCACTTCTAACCTCATGTTTCAATCTCAAACACTGTTGTCTGGAAAGCAATAAATTTTTATTTAATTTGGATATAAAGTGCTGGAAACTCAACATTAGTACATCTAATGCAGAGGATTCTAAAGTAATTGTAACAAAGAATTACATGCAATAATAGTGAAAGCGCCTAAAGAAGAAAAATGAAATTTAGATTACAACTGAATTTAGTGATAATCTGAGTTTTTACTACTTGTTTAATAACAGTGTATCTTTTTTATATTTAAAAAAAAATCTCACTCCCCTTTATGACCCAACTCTAGATCCTGATGTTGTGTTTATTTTGAGAACATGTCTGTTGCATAACAACTATTGATGAGAAGAGGCATTACTGGTCTCAGCCTGCATGATGAAAAGTTGTACTAAGCATGTCAAATATCAATAGAAATGTCATTGGATCGCGGTATAGGGTAAAAAGGCCAACATAAGAGTGTCATTACAGCAAGTTTATAGTTTACCGGACTAGTGGGTTTCTCATACCAAGACTAGAACGGGACTATATACCAGGGTTCCATAAATACACCCATTCAACATTGCTCTTCACTTATCCGCCCTCTAAATGAGGCCTTTGCTGTATATCTCCTCCATATATGGTGAACCATGGGTAGAGTCATGAGTGCTGGGTTGCCTCAACATACAACATGTATTCGTAAAAGTTATCTGTAAAGTCACCCTGTCTTCACCCTCTCTTTTGGCCTGCTTTCACCCCCCATCCCCCTCTTTCAGTGGTATCTGCAAAGTAATGAAATTTTAATAAATCTCAGTATGAAATGCTGAAACTCAGCATTTAATGCACAAGGGTTAGAGAGTAATTATAGTAGTTGTACAGGTATGAGCAGTGAAAATATATGTATGTAGCAACAGTGGAGGCGCTCAAGCAAAAGGAAAGACAGGATGAAAATCAGTTTACCACCAAAATTGAAAAACTAGTTTGGGTAACAGTTATTTCGTTTTGTAAAATTTGCATTCCCAGTTATACTTTTGATGCCCTATTATGCCGAAACTGACCATTCTCATCACCTAATCGTGTGACTTTACGGATAACTCTAGTGCATTTGATGAACTTGTTGTGAAACCAGCTGGAAATGCATGCTAAATAGCTGGTTTCATGATTTGAGAGCCACTGTGTAATTAATAACAAGCCATACATCTTAAGGATAATTCAATAGGACACCAGGAGGTTGGTGGATCCAATGGTGTAAGGGTTTGTGACTTTTTCCTGTTTTGAGAGTTCTAAGAGACATACTTGTTTAGACCATATGAAGACCCTCGGCTATCGTCTCCTTGGAACCAACAACTATTGTTTGCACAAATTGTTTTCTTGAATAATCTGGTTTCTTCAACTTATGTAAGTTTATTCTTGATGGAAAATATCATCCAGATTTGCCAGATTTGGAAAAATAAACTAAAGTAGTTAGATTCCTATCATAGGTAGCCAACAATAGAGAAGAATACATCCTCCCCCCATTGAAAAAAAAATCCAATTTTAAGGAAACTGTAAGTTTTTGTGATCAGATTCCAAACCCATTCTGAATGTTATTACAAAAATTTCAGAGTTGCCCCTCAAAGGCCTCATATCTTGTGTAACATGTATTGATCGCAGCTTAGAGCAGTGTCGGGTGGTTATCATCAGTTTTTAGGAAAATCTTACACTGAAAATATATTGTTCTCATTTTTAGTAAGAACTGGCACTTTGAGAATGGTTTGGGTATCATAACAGTTCAAACTTGGTATTCACGAAGGTTATCAAATGAACTCTAAAAGCTGGTTCTCATAATTGTATAGATTTGTAAAAATCAAAATAGGTAAATTCATTTACCTTCATCATTGCAAGATTTGAACCCAAGATTTTTTTCAAATCTTTGAAAGAATTAACTATTATGTTATAACTTTTTGTGTATGCAAAAGAAATTTGAACTTATATTTAAAGTTTATATTTGTCAATGGTCTTAACTTTCAAACCATTAGGATGAATGAATATTAAATAAAAAGAGTCATATGCTTTATTTTAAGTGTGACTTTACGTTTAATATTCAAGTCTATTTCGAAAAGATCTTAAGTTCAAACCTCATTTAGATGAGAATTGACCTATTTGAAAATTGACATTTCTTTATTTGATGATAATATGAAAATTGACTAGAGTGTCAGATTTTGAAAAGAAAAAGTTTTAAGGATCGAACTGATTCTTGTTTAGCTCTTTAAAAAGAATCACCCAACACTGGTATAAAATATAAACTTATGAGCAGAGTAATGCTTGAGGAGTGAGGTGTTCCTGAAATTGAAAGGGATGATTATTTTGGGCGCACCCACTCCAAGGGTGTTGCCTAACATGAAGGACCAACAAGATTTTTAAAATTTTCCCCATGATACTTGCTAGGTATCAAATGATTTTTTTTCGAAAAGAAGAGTCAAGGCATTGTTGTCAATGTTTTTTGTCCCATGAATTGTGTAAAATGCATTATTATAAGGACAACCTAGATACATTCAAATGCATATTGTAGATTGTCGTACAACAAATCACCCCCCTCTTACAGTATTATATGTACTCTCCCTGCCTTCTCCGAACTTATGAGAAATATCTAAGAATGAAAACTCAAAAACTATGAGAAATATCCAAGAATGGGAAATTGTGATTGGGAAGGTCCCCCAAACTACAAACTACAATTTTCAACAGAGGTTATTACATAATGCTCTAACAACAGGGCATTACAACAACTTATGAACTCGGGGCAAAGAATGGAAAAAAAATAAGAGGTTTATTGCCCTCTGCATTATTTTTCACATGGTATTTGGCCTCCTATGCACAAATTGTTTGCATGATAGGTTGGTTACCAAGGTGAAAACCCAACCTTGACTCAGGGGTTCATCGACAACTCAGTTGCAAGGAGGCACTCCCTTCCCCCACGCAATGGGTGAAGCAGCAGCACTTACACATGTTGAAAACCCCGATTTGTTTATTTGGGGTTCCTTGAAAACGTTATAAATATCATGTTGTATGACTAACTCAGGGTGTCTGACAACCAAATTTGGCATATCCCAGGTTGAATTAAATATAAGCACTAAGCAGAGGGGCCTGGCTGAAGAAGTGAAGGTAGCAGTGTAGGTGTCAGTTCACCCTGGCCCCCTCCCTAGCTTTCTTTAACACTAGTAGACTATATGTATGTGCTGGTGACTTTGGTACAGTCTGACCCCAACCTGGGGCTACAGTTAGTTCTCCACACCTCTACCAAAGGATCAGACTTCTTGTGCCTACAGTTGGCCTTAACTTGTAGTTACTTTTTCATTACGGTACAATTAAGTAAAGTACGTGGCCCCAAGCGTCCACTTACTTACTGACTCATTCATTGAGTAAGTGGACGTCACCCTTTTTGGCCCCATGCCAGCCAACTAATGTTCCATCAACCTTCACCTCCGTACTCACCAATGTTGGGCGGTTCTCACCCGCCAGTTACCACCGGATCTCATACCTGGCCTGCCAACCAGGCACCTCAAGTTGAGAACAGCGTATCATGAGAACCTGGTCGGTTCTCTTTGTAAAGAAGAGCGAAGAGCGATATCTGGGTAGGGTAATAGGACTCTACTTGGTTTTGGTTCTTAGCCTTTATGCACAGTTTTTAATAAAAAAAATGTAAAATCAATTGATTTTTTTATTTTTAATTTTTTTTTGGGGGGGGGCTGGACACAAGGTATCCAAGGTCCTATAGCTTTTTAGAAGTTTCCTAAGCTTTCTAGAAGTTTTTTGTTCTAGAAACTAGGTGGCTTAGGGTGGCTAGGGTTTTAATTTGAGGTGGTGTTTTTTTTCCTCTTCTTTCCTCCTCCCTCTCTCGATGGAAACATCGACTTCACTAACATAATAGGGACCCAAATCTTTTGGGCTTTTTCCCATTCCTCTTTGGCACCTACAATAAATATTGAAGTTATTTGGCCTTTCAAAGGAATTGATGTGATAAATCCTTGGGGAATTCCTTTTTAAAATACTATTATTTTATTTTCATCTAGAGTTACTATAACTTGAAATCATCATGTTATATTAGCTAGATCCAAAAAGCAAGTTGTTTACACTTCAATAACTACCAGGCAATTGTCAAATTATCAAAGAAACTTTTTTATTACTTCTTGTAATCATACCATTATTGATGTTCGTAATGAGATGGATACAACTTACCATTTAAATGATTTGGAACAATAGCATGTTGCAAAAGGAAAAGATAGGGTTGACTAACTTGAGAGATTTTTTTCGATCATGTCTTTAAAAGATAGTTGAATGCATCATCCATGAATGTGAAGTGTGGGTAATATACTAATGAAGGGCCTGATGTTAATAGACTTTTGAATTTTGAACCTTCTTAAAGTTGAGGAAAACTATTTGCACTTGCAAAACATCATGGATTCAATCTTGGGCCTATTATTTATTTTTTCTTTCACACAATGTAACTTACATTAGGTTTTTAGCTTGCATTATTAAGCTTTAGTTTTTTTGCAAGTATTATTTTTTCTTGTTTGATGCATTGTTCATTGTGTTGCTTATTGCTATTCGTTTGCACACATAGTCTTGTTCATTTCCTACTCTTACCTACTCATCCCTTGTTCATGCTACTCATGCCTATTCATCACCTTTTTAAGTTGTTCATGTTATTCAACGCCTAATTGTTGATACTTCAAATACCCGCCAACGCTTTTGCTTCTCGTTCCACACTTGTTGATTGTTGTTATTACCCACTTGTTGCTTCTTTTTATGTGATATTTCCCCTTTCTTGCTTGTGTAGGTTTTGGAACAAGGAGGCAATCCATCATTCATGTTGTAGGTAAGTTTTTTATATAACTTCTTTTGTTTTCCTATTTGTATGTACATTTGGTTGCTCAAAAGAGGTCGAATCCCAAGGGAAGGATTCTTTGTTTACGACGTCTAAAGAGAAATTAAAGCCCTTGTTTTAGCACATTCAAGGGACTAAAAATCATAAAAAATATAAATGAGAAAATTATGGTCCCCCAAAAATAAGGGTTTAAGAAGGAAAATATTTAAATGTTTGGAAATTAGTAACCAAACAACCAAACATTCCTTAAACATTCTTCCATTGCCTTTGGTGCTCAACGATGATTTGTGAAACTTTAGATTGTTTAAAACGAACAAAAGATGTAAAAGTTATGGGCTTTGGAGGTAAGAGGAGTGTATTAAGAGAAGAAAAACACATTTTGTAACTTGGAAAAGCTTATTTTCTTCATGTTCTTTCTATGTTACTCCTTTGCCTTTGCAATACAAAAATGTTTTGTAGACCTTTAGTTAAAATTTTGATTTGTAAAAATAAAAATCGGCTTAATGATTTTTGAATGATTGTAAAACACCCTCTAGTTTAGTGAAGATAATTGAGATGCATGTGGAGTTAGTGGAAGAATTAAAGGAGTTTGAAGGATATAATGTGAACATGTGAAATTGTGATAGATTCATTTTCATTAAAAAAAAATGTCCATTTATGATTTTCATCAATTTTGTTTCATCCTTGCATTTTATTACAAATTTTGTAATCATTCTTGTTTTTATTATTTTAAAATAGACTTTTAAAATCGAGTCTTTTATTATAAATTTGATGTCCAATTGTGGATAATGAACTTTAAAAACCAACAGTTCTCACATTTGTGAAAGCCAATTTCATTGGAATCAAATGGATGTATATATATTTTTAAAATAAAAACCCTAACCAATTTTCTAAAATTAAAATTAAAAAACCAAAATGATTGAGTTGGTGTTTAAATGATTTTTCTTGAATTGTAATTAGCAGCAGTTTTCACAAAAAAAATGATAACCACCCAACATTGGTAATAACCATTTACATGCACTTAATTACTTGTAAATGATTACTTATCCTTATTTAGGATAATTAAGCCCATTTCCAAAAATTGCCTAATAACCAAATGCTTTTATTGTTCACAATATGGCTAGTTTACAATTACTCGCAAGCCTTTGATTATTCATGTACATGCCTAAAAGCAAATGCCCAATTAAAAGATTTTGTGTTTGGAGTTTTTTGAACATTTAACTTTTGTGCTCTTTTATGAAGTTGGGTGAAGCCCAATAAAACATGAACTTTACTACTTTAGTGTGTGAATGTGTTTGGTGATGGGTTGTTGATTGTAACATTCTATTGCAAGCATTCAAGCTAATATCTAGGGGTATATAAAAGGCTAGTCCTTTTAGTGTTTGGTTATAAGTGACTTTCAAACTAATGTTTAGAAATTTTCAATTATGGAAAAAATGCAATGTTTGGACATGGGGTGATTTGGACCATCTTTGAAAGGGGCTTGGGAATACACAAGGTTATGGGTGTTACTTGGTGGGGGGGGCAAGGGAGCTTTTAGAAAATTTCCAATAACACAAAGGAAAAAATGTTTAGTTGTGACACATGTGTGTTGGACTATCATAGTAAAAGGCATGCATTTAACCATTAATGAGCACAATTAAACCCTTTAGCCTTGCAATGCACAAATATCCCCAACAACAATTAAATAACCCTAACACAATATTGTTTTTGGATCTTGCAAATCAAAGTCCTAAGTAAATGAACAACCCTAAAACAACTCACCTTTGTTTTTCCATACAACTTGAACACTTTGTTTTCATGCCAAAATTCATGTGAACATTACCTTGCTCATTTCCAACATTCTCATTTCCAATTCTCTCAATTTTCAAATATGTCTTCCTTATTAGCTAGTCTAAAAAATGAACTATAATCTTTCAAAAGAACCTAGATTTAATGAGTTACACTCTTTTATAAAACTTCTAATTCCTTGTGTACTAGTTGTGCTAATTAGGAATAAAGTAAAAAAATTCATTCCATATTTAAAATTATATGCACATAATCCATGTAGCAATTAAAACAACTTTCAATCACCACAATACTTCTTTTTTTTGAGTTGTGATAGAAATTTTTTGAACAATGATTGAAAAAAAGTTGGCCAACAACTAGAAATTTTCAATAGTTGGATCAATGGTGGAGATCAAGCCACGATGATCAATTGGAGAATTGAAAATTTCCAATCGATGATTGAAAATGGAAGACAATTTTCAATAAAAATAGGCAACATGTTTAATACTTTCACTAACAAATAGCAAAGGGAAATGGAAAGATCAAGCATTGGAGGAGGCCATGGAAGCAATTCAAAGAAAATGGGTACCAAGTCATGGAATATACCACTTACTTCTTGTTCCAACCATTTGAATGGCAAGAGACAATCCAAGAAGATGGGTCCACTCACTACTAGAATTCATGGTTTAATCGACTAATTTAGTTGATTGAAAACTACCCAAAATGGACAAGCATAAAAAACCCAAGCCCATCATTTTGGACAAGTTAATTTTAACATTTTTGTTGTGACTTGAGTAATCATTTTGACTAATAGAGTAGTGGACCATTTGATTGGTCATTTTGACTAGCAAAAAGGGGTGGTCATTTAAATTAGGAAATCAATGATTTTGATTATCAAATTTCTACCCAAATTAAATGAAATAATTTTTTAAAAACATATTAAATTGTGGTTGGTAAGTAAGTAAGTAAGTTATTGACAAATAAGTAGGTAGGTGGTACCTTAACCTATTTAACTTAACTTGACCTTACCTAACATAATTAGCTTAACATGACTAACCTAACCTTCCTAACCTAAGTAGATTAACCTTACCTTAACTAATTTAACCAAACTAACCAACCTAACCTATTTAACTTAACCCCTTAGCCATGCAAATAAGTTGCAAGTATTAAGAATTGGACCCATGTTCACCTTAACAAATAATAAATTGAGTTCTTACCAATGGACCACAACTTCATATGATAACAATTTTTGTCAAGTTTTCTATTTCACGTCTTGTCAAGTACACTAAGTTTATGTACTTAAATAGGAATGTTAAGCAATTATCAAATAGGTTAGAAGGAGGTAAACTTAGGTAGATTATAAGGTGATAGGTAGGCATGTATGTTGTAGGATGGTAGGTAAGTAAATAGGTAAAAAAGAAGGTTATGGAATTGTAATTAAGTAAGTAGACTTGAGTAGGCTAATGTAAGATGGAAGGTAGGAAGGAAGGTAGAAGAGGTAGGTAAATATGTTGTAGGACATGGTAGGTAGGAGGCAGGAACTAGCTTATAGGTAAATAGGTAGGTAAGTAGGAAGTTTATGTATAAATTATAAGTAGGTAGGTTGGAGGTAGGTAGATCTAGTTAGGTAGGATGGTAAATAGGTAGGTAGATATGTTGTAGAATGGTAGGTAGTAGGTAGGTTATAGGATAAGAGGTGTGAGTTATGTATGTAGGTGGTAGGAAAAAAGATGCAAATTATGTTAAATAAGTTATACAAGATAGTTAGAAGACCTTGGTAGGTAGGTAGGTAGGTAGGTTGTAGGATGGTAGGTGGGAGGTAAAATGATAAATTGTAGGTAGGAGGTAAGAGGTAGGAGGGTTGGTAAAATGAAATGACGATTTAAGTAGATAGACTTAAATTACCTACCTAACTCTGCCTATTAACTAGCAGAGGACGTCCCATTTGATTGGAATACCATTGGCTATCTTGACTAGGGATGTCATTTTGTTTTGTGCAACTTGACTAAGTGTTTGACTTATCTGGAAAACCATTGGCCATCTTGACTAGGGGTGTCATTCTTTTGTCCAACTTTATTGAAAGTCATTGGCCATTTTGACCAAGGTGGTCATTTTATTGTTCAACCTAACTAGATTTTTGATTTGACACATAGTCAAATATGTCACTTAGTCAAGTTTATTGGTCAAAAAATACACATGTCATTCAAGTCTTGGGCATCTAGTCATAATGTACAAGTCCATTAGTAAAACAATTAGTTAGTCAACTTGAACCATTTGAAAAACTAAAAATTAAAGCAATGATTTGGAATGTTAATAGATGAATCCAAGATGAAAAAATAGTTGCATGGATTTTAAGTATGTAAGAATGTGGGCTATCAATAAACCTAGAACAATTGAAAATGAAGGTTGTAAATGTTAATAACACCTTTTAATGTTTCACAAATACCTACATTTAGAAGAAGAATTTACTTGTCATGAATTGAAAAATGCAATACAAAGTGGTAATTACCTTTCTACAATTTCTATAAAAGGAATAATGTCCATGGAAATGTTCAAAAAAACATAAAGAACATGAAAATGGGTGATGCATGCATTGTTGTTAGTGTTACATCCTTGTGTAACACTACAAACTACTACTAAACATTATAGACCTATTGCATTTTTCTTCCCAGAAAACATTAAACATTTATTGAGAGCATAAAATATTACCTAGATAAACACCTAGGTTAAGGAAACATTAAAAAATGCATGAAAATGTAAAGTGATAATCTCCACAAATCTTCAAACACATTTTTATTCCCAAAAAAAACCCGCATTTACAAAGAGGTTTTTTTGCTTTTCCCCAAATTCCTTTTTTAACATCTCCAAGCTCCCACACATACAAGAATGATGCCCGAGAAGGTGAATCCCCACAAGGATTTCTAACCACCATCCCTACCATTTTTCTTCCTACTTTTAGCCTCCATCTTAATCTTTTCCCAAGTTAATTCAAGTGAAGTGGCAAGGTAGTTCCATTTCCACCTTCTAGAACTAACTAAATCTAATGACATCATTATTTATGTAACCAAATAGTAATAAGTACCTTCACCCACTACCAATAATTATAAATTATTGGGATATTGTTTATATTAATTAATATCATGTTAATTCACCCATTAACAACAAAGCTAACACAAACAAGGTCAAGATCACTTTGAAAATGAGTACCAAGTAACAACTAGTGGTATTGGTTCAAGAGAAAACATCCTAAAATCGACATTTGACAAGCAAAAGGATTAAAACTTTGTGGAACATGTAATGTTTAATTGTCAATTTCAACAACTCTTAAAACAATTTACAAGCATTACACAACAAACAAAATCACAATGTAACCCATATCTAGAATTTAGAAGAAGCAATATCCAAGTAAGTAGGTAGTCAAGAGTGAATTTTTTTGCCAAAAGACGTTTAAACCAAGTTTATAGCACTATCCCCAAATCTCAAAAGTGGTGGATTATAAATCGTGTGATAAATGTTATATGGGTGGTTTTGCAAGGTTCTACACTTGCAAAGGAGAAAACTTGTGAAACAACTGCATCCAACTTTGCAAAACATGGGCATGCATGCATGGCCATGCAAAAAAAACATGGATGACAAGTTACATATTCAAAAAGTTTCTTTCATTATTTAGGTTTAAGTTTATTCCAAGTGGGATATTTCAAATCATTTGTTAGTTTATATTGATTTTAAATGGACATGGCTCACATGTTGCATTAAAGGTAATAGAGTAAACATTGGAATCCAAGGGTTAAATATTATCACCTTACCCTCACACATCATACACACTCCAACCCTTAGATGTCTCTTGCTTTAAGCCTTTTAAGACAATGTTTAGAAAGGAAAGTGATGTAGTCATGGCTAGAAGCAAATACAATGAACCGAACAAAATTACTCTTGTTGGAAGGGCGGACAAAGGCCTTAGACCAATTGTTGACCAAACAAAACATCAAGGCATGGTTTAAGATTGCAAAAATGCATCTTTTTATCCTTAAAGCCATGGATGACAAAATAAAGACATCAAGCATTTACACTACAACAATTGCAAATAGTGAAGGTGAAAGTAAAAATGGTTACACGTCATATGACCAAGTTGGTTTAAACCAACAATGGGGGGAATGAACTACAATTGTATAACTTCTTAACACAATAAAAATGTATCATGGATTAGCCACTAGATGTAATCCTACAGAAGGATCAAAACATGAAAAACAATACCATGTGGATAAGCCTAACATCTATATTATTGTAGAAGATGATGAAGATGTAGTAAACCTATATGATCCAAATATTCATATATAAGAAAAACTTCAAACATCACAAAACTTGACCCATGAGGTAATGAGTCTGCACAATTTGTTGTCCTTCCCCCACTTGCCTACAAGACACACAAAAAGAAAGAAATTGTTGATAGATCACTTAATGTCACATGTTGTGACTTTTGAAGAATGTTTACCCAAAGCAACTATGGACAAAAAAATTGCAAAGGAAATCAAATAAGCAATGCAAAAGGAGAGGGAGAATAAGAGGGCCAAAAGAGCAACCATTACTTTGATTATGGTAAAGTGAACAATTCAAAGAACAATTGAAAAACATGTTAGGGCACAATTTAATTCAACTTGGTTTGTATACTTGGGTGGTGTGTGATCTCTTTCCTTAGAATTTTTAGGCAAGCTTCCAAGCACATCAAGTAGGATATAAAGGTGTAAACCTCATATTCACAATAAAATCTTAGCAAAATAGTAAGGAGTGGGCAATAACAAGGCTCCATACATAAAACTATTAAAACAAAAGGCCAAGGGGGGAGGGGGGGACTTGGATTAGGAAACATGCGCA
>Ga0209208_10000701_pt1 | contig 45039 bp, 23 predicted proteins | sample S1TSphfallax_3_FD_187694 | JGI IMG/M metagenome (GOLD analysis project Ga0209208, IMG submission 187694) | Host-associated microbial communities from peat moss isolated from Minnesota, USA - S1T2_Fd - Sphagnum fallax MG (SPAdes) (version 2) | ecosystem: Host-associated > Plants > Peat moss >...
TGGCCGATGCGAGGCCATTTTCGATATCTACGCTTCAAGACCTTTCCAATGACACCAAGAACACCCCAATGCGAGGTGTTTTGGGCCTTGCTGTCGAGCTCTGAACATTCGGGAGTCCCGGAGAACTTCAAATCCCCAACTTTTCCAAGTGTTGGGCTTCACCCCCACACTTGGCCAAGTTAGGGTTGCGACAGATACTAGGATCACTTTTGAGGAACTTGAGAAAACACCTTCAAAGATTCAAAGAGATGGTTCAAGTGTGGATGCAAATATATGTTTGATTCACTTAAATCGGATCCCAAACTAGTTTTCAAAAATGAAGGAAAATTGTTAAAAACTAAGCAATATGTTATTCCAATTTTGCCATCGAGTGTTCCACTAATGGTTGATTACTTCCCCAATGTTTTAATTTTGTCTCATAGGTGACATTTCAATGTGTGTGTGTAATGACAACTTTAATTCAACCCTTGTCAATTAAACTAGGCACATGCTACTATGAGCCTAGGCATATTAACCTATGGTGGGCCCCATCTACCCAAGCTATCCGCTAGGCTATCTATTGGCTTGGGTTAGGCACAAAAGGCCACCCACTCTCCTATTAGCTTTCACTCCACAAAATCATGGTTTATTTAACTAGAAAATTAAACCAAAAACCATTCATTTTGAAATTTGGTCAATCTGACCACTTAATCATAGTAGACAAGTCGATTTGAACATGTCCAACTTTGCTGGAATTGTTTTTACTAACCATAAAATGGTTTTTTTTACTATTCAAATTGGACAAAAAATTGTGCAACCAAAAGGAATAAATTTTTAAAATAACCCAATTCTTAAATTAAAAAATTAATAAGTACCTACCTACCCACAAGGCCACCATGGCCTTGTACTTACCTATCCATAATCCACCTAGGCATTATACATTTACACATATGTACAAGGTATACATGCCAATATACATATTCCACATAATATATGCTAGTAATGGGGATTGAACCTTGGTATTCTTTAGCTCCACACCAATGTCTTGACCATCAAACCATCACATCATTTTATAAAACAATATGATGCCAAATGCATTTAACATGTTTTTTTTAACTTTAATGAAATTTTTTGTCAATGTGTATAACAACATTTGAACTTCAATTTTTTCATAAATAAATAAGTAAATACCTAACTAGGTAGATAGGTAGGTACACATGCCTACCTACTTATGTTTTTATATGTATATACATATTTATGTAAAATATAGGTAGGTGTGTAGGTAGATATGTAGGTAGGTAGATAATAGGTGGATAAATAGGTATATACAAATATGTAGGTAAATAAATAGGTAACTAAATAAGTAGATAGGTAAATGTTTTAAGTAAATAAATAAATAGGTTACTAAGTAAGTAAATAAGTAGATGCGTAAGTAAGTAGGACATAGTATTTAGGTAAATAGGTAGGTAAAAATCTAGGTAGGTAGGTAGCCTAGTAGGCATAGCAAATAGGCTAGTTAACCAAATTAATATGGCCAATTTGATTAAACATGGCCATTCAATATGGCCCATTTGACTAAGCCACATGAATCTTGATGGACCATTTAAAAATTTGTCCCTTTTGACTAAATCTATGACTTAACACTTGGTCAAAATGGGCACTCTAGTAAAAAAAAACCATGTGTTTTTCATGCCCCATACCTTTAGTCAAAGCAAACATCCTTTTAGTCAATGTAAACACTTTAATCAAATTGAACCTTTTTTTAAAATCATGATTTCTTATAGTATTTGGTTTTGGGGGAAAAAAATTATTTTATGAAATTTTTGTTGTAAAGAAGAAGGAGACTAGGAAGGATAAAAAGGTTAGAGAATTTGAAGCACTATTAGAATTCTTGGTTTTTTAAATTTGCAAATCTAGTCAAAAATATTTAATTTAGACATGAGTGAAAAAAACCATTCCATCATTTTAAACATAACATTTTGATATGTTTATTGTGATTGGGGCGATCTTTTTAACTAATAAAATATGGACCACTTGATTAATCATTTTGATTAGTGAACAATGGACCACTTGACTAGTCAAAAAAATTCCCATATTTAAATAGTTCATTTTTAAAATTGTTATTAAAAACATTATGGTAGGTAAACAAGTAGGTCATAGAAAGACAAATAGGTAGGTGGTAGCCTACTTTACCCTACTTTATCATAATTGATGTACCTTGACCTAACCTAATATAACCTATTTCATTTATTTAACCTAGCCTAACTACTTTAGCCTCTTAAGCATGTACATAGGTTATTAATATTGGGAATTGAACTTTTAACCTCCCCAATGATAAACCAAGTCTTGAACCAATGGACCACACCATCAAATAGTGCTCAATTTTTGTCAATTTTTTATTTCACATGTTTATTTTGACACATCACTACAAGACTATGAAATACATAAGTAGGTAGGTGGTAGGAGGTAGGTGGGTGGGTGGGTTGGTGGGTAAGTAAATAGGTAGGTGGTCGGGTAGGTAAGTAAAGAGATAGGAAGATGGGTGCAGTCACAATCAAACAAACCAAAAAAAAATCAAACAACAAAGAAAAACAATCAAAATTGGAAAAAAAAAATCCATTTAAAACCATGGAAATCATGGCAAATTGTTCCTCTTTCATTTATATGAATGTTAAGGAATTCAAACCAAAAATCCATTTGATAAAATTTTAAATGAAATTTCAATTTAAAACCTTTGAAAATCAACATTTATTACATCAAAAGGAATCAATTTTGTAAAGGACTATAAAAATGATTCATATAATATTTAAAATTTGATATGAAAAAAATTAAAAAGATAAATACCTATTAGACACATTTTAAAAACACTCATACCCTAACATAAATGGGGTATAATGTACATGATGTGTTAAGAAAAGTCGTAGCTTCTTATACAAAAAAACATAAAAATTAAAAAATATTTTTTTAATTGTGATTTGAAATTGTTATCATTTTATTTTTTAAATGAAATTTACGAAGAATCAACACATTTTCAAAAATTCATATTTATTCAAAATGTATCAACAAAAAAACATGCCATATACTTGATCAATTATAAGCATTTACTACAACAATTGCAAAAAAAATTGTTCAAAAGGGTCAAAATGAAATCAAAAGAACCATAAGTGAACTTATTTTACATTAGTTTTGAATGTCCTTTTTCCCCGCAAGAATTTTTTTCATATGAATGATTTTTTGAATGATTCTTTTGCAACTTATTATGAAAAATCATTAGAATTTCCCCAATAAATCAAAAAAAAACTGCATCATTTTGTAATAAATATGAATTTGTAAAAATGTACAAATTCCTTGTAGATTTTTTGTTTCATCTTGAAAATGATGATAATTTGAAATCATACCAAAAAATGTTAGTTTTTTAAAGTTGAATTTAATGTAATATAAGCTACATCTTTGTTTAATACATCATGTACATTATACCCCTTTTATATGTGGAAAACCACTCTTGAAGTTTTGAAATTCTAAATTTTTAAATGTACATACTTTGAATTTTCAAAGTTTTAGAATTCCACATTTTTCAAATTGTGAATGTTTTTTTAATGTATCTAATAGGTTATTATCATGTCATATTTTCTACGATCAACTTATTTTTATTATATGAGTCCTTTGAAAGTCCTTTGCAAAAATGTCTTTTTTTAATGATAGAAGTTTTCTCTTTCAAAAGTCCTTAACTAAATGAAAACTCAAAATTGGATCAAATGGATTTTCAATTTCAGTTTCTTGACATTCATGTGTGATACAAAGGAATAATGTGCCATGATTAGCATGGTTTCAAATAGCAAAAAATAAATAAATCTCTAATTTTTTATGATAGAATATAACATCTAACGCCCTTTGTGGCTTCTTTGACTATGTTTTGACCCAAAAATTCATTTGTATGAAAAAGTTATTTTTGGGCAAAAGGACATGCAATCTTTTTTAAAACTAGTATTGGTAATTCATCATATTTCATTTGCACCTAGTGGGTCGGTGGGTGAGTAAGTATGTAGGTAAGTAGGTGGGTGTGTAAGTAGGTAGGTAGGTAAATAGTACAGTTAAATAGGTGGGTGGGTGGCTAAGTAAGTACATATTACATTTAGGTGAATGGGTGGGTTGGTAAGTAGGTAGGTTGTAAGATTGTAGGTGGGAGATAAAAGGTAGGTATGTAATAGGCATAAGATGTCCCATTTGATTAAAACTCATTGGCCATTTGAATAAGGTTGTCTCTAACTTGATTGGATGTAATGGTCAAATAAATCACTTTATTCGAGTTGATTGATCAAAAAATACATGTTTTGGCCCTTTAGTGTAAATGGACATGTCCATTAATCAAAAAAGACAAGTTAGTCAATTTGCACTATTTGAAAAACCAAGAATTCTAGTAGTGAAAAAAGACAAATTAATAGGGTAGAAACTACAACCAAGGTCCAAGAACATTAACCATTTTCTCAATCTTTGTTTACTTGTGGATTTTTTTTTCCACAAATTTTTCCCGAGTTTGTAAAAGATGTTTTTAACAACTTACATTTCTTTTTTCTTTTTTTTTAAATTGGTGAAATTTGCATTGTTTTGGGACTTTCATAATGCATTTCATAATTTTAAGGTTTTTTGTTTTCATAGTTTGTGTTAATGGATCCAACTTCACTTGAACAAGTGTTTCTTATTTAGATGTTATTATTCTTTACACCAGGGAATTGTGCAAGATTTAAATATAAAATGTATAATATGCTTTCAATTTTAGATGGGAATATAATAGGATTCAATGTATTTCCAATGTTTTGGGCTAATGTGAGTAGGAAAAAACATCCACCATGTTTATGATGGAAAAAACCTAGATGATATATATATTGGGACCTTGTGGAAATGAATGTGTGGTATACCACACTCGAAATGAAAGACATGAAATTTTTATTGCATTATAAAATAAATTCTGAAATTTTGAACAACCTAGTTTTGGAGTTAACACCTTTTTCCCACTTGAGTTCTTTAAACCTTGTTAGGCCACAATTAAATATTAGAAAGATTGTGGCTATTGTTATTTATCAATTTACTCATGGATCTAATGCTACACATATGGTCAATCGATTCAATGTGGGTGCATCAATAATTTAAAAATATGTTGACATTTTTTGTGATGTGTTAACTAACAAAAAGAAATTGTTGAATAATACAACAATATTCCTTCAAGTCAATGTTTTAAGGACATTGTTGTTTGTTTTGAAAATCTTACATGTATACTTACCATTTGTGGAACTATAGATGGAATTCACATTCTTGTGGCAAATATTTTAAGTAAGAAAGCTACACTTGTTGTTGGTGATTTTTCCAATAGGAAAAAGCTTCATAATATTGTGCTACAAGCCATGTGTGATGCAAACAAAATATTTTGGAATGTTTGTGTTGGCGAACCTAGAGTGGATCATGATAATGGATAGTTCAAAAGGTGTAGTTTATATGCATAATTGAAGTCTCGTGAAATTCTTCAAAAACCAAGTATTATTATTTGAAGTATGAGATGAACTCCATTTTGAATTGGTGATGCAACTTATCCAATTCATACTTACTTGCAAAAGAATTTGAAAGTATGTAATCCTACATGTGTGGACAAGATAAAATATGATTCCAACATGAATTTAAGGAGGTGGTCATAGAAAATGCATTTAATTCTCTCAAAAATAAATGGTAAATTTTGAAACATTTCAATTACAAAGTTGAAAAAGAAGCTTTTGTGTTTAGGGATGATAATACAAATGTTGGAACTACCATGTCTGTTAATTTTGAGAGCCTTAGAAATAGGGCATGCAAGTTACTTGGTGTGTAAGGGTACCTGAAAAAAAACTAAAGATGTAAAAGAAGAGGTTATCTATAAGCTCATATACAATTGTAGATTCCATTATTAATTTCACACATGTGGAAAAGGAGATTGAAATGAAAAAATTCATAACATTTCAAATATTGCGAAATGAAGAGAATGGCAAACAAATGATGATACAAGGTTAATTGCATATGGTTGTTATGTTTACATATGTGTTGAAGCCAAAGACCACATATGGTAATGGTAGTAATGGCAATTGATTAGAAGGAATTAGTAGTGACAATTGGCTTTGATTTGTATTTGCATGGGGTTGGAGGTGTTTCAACATCCTCTTCATCACTAACATTCACAACTTTGGTTTCAAATTCATCACACACACCTTGATCTATGACATTACATAAGCCATTTATTTTAACAATACCAAAAAAAATGTTGTCAAAACATTCAAATGATGGCCAATTTGATGGAGGTGCACCAATTACTTTATCTTCTTATGTTTCTTTATCTTGAGAATCTTTGTCATTTTTTTCCACTTGTTTTGAATTTACTTCCAATTTTGTTGCACATCATTCAAAAAACTTGCATTCACAACATCTATAAATGCCTTCCAATTGTTCTCCTTTAAATGGCTTGCAATTGTATTCCCAATATTTGTTTTCAATGAGGTCTAACATTAAAAACGAGCCTTTTTCCATGATCTCCTAGCATGTTTTGCCCTATCTATCACATCTTCTTTGGAAACCCTACTTCTAAAGCCCTCGTCTCCTCCAAATGTGATGTAGGACTATTTCTCCTTCCCCATCAAGCAAATAACCTAAAAAATTATCAAGTATGTGATCCCCCACATTCATGAAGAAGAAATGTGCAACTATAGATGGGCAAGCTACTACAACTAGGCAAGCTCTTGCAAGTGCATTGCAATAGGAGTTCATGATATGAAATGTGAATGTGCTCAAAAAGTTCATGCTTTCCAAACTCTTTGGGTTGCCTTTGCTCCCTTGATTGTCTTTCCGCTCTCTATACTCTATTGGCTTTGTTATCTTCGGGTTTTTGTTCATGTGCGATTTTCACAATCACAGTTAAATTCATGTTGTTTTAAAAATAAGGTAAGAAATGTTTTTTTCCTTTCACTATTCACCACACTAATGGACAAGCTAACGTGAACCCATCATGAGGTTTGCTTTCTTGTGATCGTCATGCTAACAAGCTACCAATAGGCATATCAGCCTGAATTGGCTTGTTGTTTGCCCTATTTCTGCATCATATGTGTGGTTTAAATGAAGAATGAGGAATGTGAAGGGCATGGAGCATCCATGGGAGAGAATTGCAAAACAATGGGTATTGCTTGATATGCAAGCATTTGCCTTATGATCCTACCAGGTAACATTGACCAGCAGAAGCTTCAAGTAAACAAGTAGTTCTCCTAAGCATTTTAGGAAGGGCAGCCTCACTGAAGATGAACTGCAAAATCAAGTGTTATTTTGTAATATATAGGGCTTCACTGCTGTTAGTGCCTTCTGCCCCGTGAACCAAAGGCAAAGCCTGAGATTCAAGGTGAAGGCACTGACAACAGAGCCTCCCCTACATAAAAACCAAGGTGCACTATTATAAGGACAGCCCAGATGCATTCAAATGAATGCTGCAAATCACTTTACAACAAATCTCCCCACCTTGAGAGAAATTATGAGAAATATTCAGGAGTAAGAAATTGTGGTTGGGGAAGTCCCCCAAACTACACTTTGATTTTCATTGGAGGTTTTTATGAAAGTAAACCAGTTTGTGAGGTCAGTTTTTCTGTCAATGTTCTGCAAGGTACCTAGAGAAAGCATCTAGTTTGATGAACCTGGGTGACCACCAATTTCCTTAAGAGAAGATAAATAGAATGGAATGTGTAGCTACCAGAGTAGATTGTCCTACTAACATTAAGGAACATCCTTGCTGCTGGGTGATTGAATGTGGAAGAGACAATGAATTTTAGCTGGCTGATCCAATACAACTGAGGTGGATCATTAGATTGAGCCACATGGGCTGATAGATTTGTGGAAGGTAGCATTTAGTGCTTGTAACGTTCATCTAGGTTGTCAACTACAGACTAGGATTGGAGTTATATCATCAACAGTGTATAAATATGTGAAAGACTTCTTGTTTTGCAATAGAATTCTCTCTCATTTCTACAGCACAAACAGTATACAACAGAGTGCAATTTTCTGATCACACATGAATGTGGGTCAACTGCTCTCGTATTATTGTAGTTCTCTACAATGAGTCCTGTGCATCTAGATTCAAGCTTTTGTCAGAAATGGAACCTTGTCAAATTGTTATTGAGTCCTCAGAAATTCAAGTAGGACAATCTATCAAATCACTAGGAGTGGAGCAGTGGTGTCTGGACTCTGAATACAGGATGAACTCCCATAAGTGCTTGTAGCATCTTATACATCTCTTTGTTGAAGATCCCCTGTAGATTGAAGGAAACCTTTTCAAGTTAGTGAACAAGTTCCAGTAGTCATCATTCAAACCTGAGGAGCTTGCAAAATCGAGTAGGGTCAATGGATGTGCATATTGTGGTGGTCTAATCATCAGATTAGTGAATACCCTACACTGGAGCACCAGAAGCTACGCCAACAACTACCTTGCATATAGGCCTCTCTATTCCATATGTTTAGATGCTTGCTTTGAGCCTTGTACGGGGGGCAAAATTTATGAAATGAACCCTATGGTTCATAGTAGCAGCCAATTCAAACCAACTTGTATAAACCTGGTATAGACCCTGTCAATGCAGGCAAGGTATTCATCTTTGCATCAGAGACAAAACCTTCACATCCTCCCACTTTGAGTAAGTAGGATTTTTGTCTCCCATTTCCAAGATTGAATCTGGGGACATAGCAATCTCTTTCCCATGCTGCTTGCCACTGCTTCTAAACTTCTGTGCTCTACTGTCAATAGGTGGATATTCAACTCTGCAACAGAGGTAATGGTGATATGAATAGGAGAAGAGAAAAATCCATGGAATTCCAAAAGAAATTGGTTCAATATATGCAATGACCAAGTTATTGTATAATGTGTATACAATTTGAGCTCGCAGCTTACTTGGATTGACCTTCTCCTCTTCATAATTTGTTCATAATACCAAATTATTTGAACATATTGAGCTGAAGGTCATCTCTGAGGTCCAAAAGTGGGCCAACTTTTGTTACAGATGTGTTTTGAAGCTCATGGTTCACTCAGTTCTAGCACCATTTTTTTCTAATCAACTCAAAGCAAGGCAAGCTCTCCCCTTCTCATTGATCCAATGGAGTACCTGATAGTCTGGGTTTTATGTTGTAAGAAGCATCAACTGTTTCCAGCACAAGGGTTTCGTCAGGGTTTTCATACTTAGTGTAGGAGTTTTCAATGCAGCAACTCAGAATGAGGTTAGAGAAGGGAATATGTTGAAGAGACAGCTGCAATTATAGGCAAAAAGTCGGTGCAGAAGACCACATGCCAGTGATGATGCTAGAGGATGCTGCCATCTTTATGAGTTGTGTCCTGTAATGCCTTGATGAATACTGGATATCGCTCTGCATTAGGATGCACAAAATGCCTTGCAGATGCAGCATTCATTACTACTGGATGCAGCTGCAAAAAAACTACTCATCCTTCATGCAGCAAGCTCGCAAGCATGCTAAAGTATGTCTAAAGCATGTCTGTGATCAGCTGACTTCTTTTCTTTGTATCAATCACCCTTTGTCCCCCCACTCCAATTTGATTGGGTTGCTTTCAGTTAGAAGCAGTAGTAGCAGTCCCTTTCAACCCAAGTCCAGCTTTTTCTGTGAGTTTTGGGTCTCAAGTTGATATGATGGCAAAACAAGAGCATTGTAGCCCTGGGCCTCATGATGATGGTAGCTATGCCAGCAGCTCAGGTCACTGCCCTAGTCCAACCCTACATCAGGTGCACATATCAGAAACTGGAAAGTTGCAGTGGCACCATGATGCAAGACCAGCCCCCCCCACCCACCCCCGTGCTACTTCAACCCGCTGCAGTCAGGTCAGTGCTATTGATACAAAGTGCCTGTGCTATCTGTATTCTCTGTATGACCAAGGTCAGACTATTGAAGCTCAACAGAGCTCAGGGGATTCCCAGTCTGCAATGTGCAGCAACTCATTAACTTCTCATGTTCTGGACAACACACAGGAGTTGTACACTCCCAAGTCAGTCTTCCAGGGGAAGAACCAAGTTCTGACAGACTGATTGAGTCCACATCTTAGAAACTCTAGAGCTGCAGATTATGATTGTTTCTGATCTTGACAATGTATCGAGATGAGAACCCCAGAAAGCTGGATCTATTTGAAACTGATAACTGCTCATGTTCAGCACCTTAACATTGGATCACGTTCCATGGATCCAGGGACCAAAAGTGGAACCCAATGTCAAGGACTCTCACCACAAACCTTAACAATCAGAATCTCTGCAATCAGAACCTTAACCAGTGTCAGCTATGAGCAATCTATGAGATTCAGGATAGAAAGAAACTTACCTCTGGAAACAAGAGCATTTCTTAATGTTATTGCAGAAATTCCTTCATCCAATACAAGAAAACAGAAGCTGATCTCAAGAGTTGCATGAACTACTCCAATCCCTCACACCCCAAGCCAATGGTTCAGTCAATCAGACATCTAGCTATTGTTGAGGTTGCCTAAAATGTAGACTCAAGAAGTAGATGAAGAAATACGCCCCTCTGAAAAAACACGTCGGCGAGTGCCTCGACCTCTCCAGTAGCTTTGGATGCTTCTATGGCCCTCACTTGCATTACTCTTCAAACCAGTCTCTTGTACTACATCTAGAACATTACCTTCAAGGTCTTCAGTACCCTTGAACATCTCATGTGCTACCCCTGTTGAAGGTCCCTGACTCTCTCCACAGGAGTAGGGTTTTGACCAAATCCCTTGAAGCCCAGTCACGGGCGCAGTTTCAGAACAGACAACTTCTCTGTTGCAATTTGAAGAACAGCAGGATGGACAGTAGCAACTTGAGGCCCGTGTCATGTCTGATGATGGATAGAATGTTGCTTGGCTGCTGGTTACCTTTGAAGGGTTGCTAGACGATAAATTCCCCTTTAAGATTTTTTTCCCTTTTTCAGATGGACCAAGAGCAGCAGGACAAGACAGTGTTGATCCAGTGGGTGGGGTACCCACTTTTTTGTGTTGGACTGACTCCCATTGTTTAAGTATGTCTGCCACAACGGCATGACTCTTGCGGTGTGCAATGTCAATAGCACGCATGCCATAAGCATCTCGTACATCCAAGGAAGCACCTGCACTGAGGAGATTTGCAACAAACCAAACTGAAGCCCTTCGGGCTGCAATGTGAAGTGCAGTTTGGCCATAACGATTCTGAGCATCAAGCAGCTGTGGTGGAGGCCGCAGTGCGAGCCCAGAGCTCCCATCCCTTCCTCCACCTCTTCTTGACTTCTTTTTTGACTTACCCTTTGGTTGAGTTGTACTGCAGTCAGTGGACTCCGACCCTTGGTTGCATGTCTGCTTTCCCGTCATTGAAGGCTCTTGATCATTGAGCTTATCAGAATCCACAAAATGTGCAACATCTGCACCAGTAGTTACAGGTTCCCCTTCTGGGTGAGAGCCTGTCCCCAAGGGAGCTCCCGCAGCCCAGAGCAACACCTTTCCCACATCTTGCCGATCTGCAACTGTTGCCGCCATAAGAGGAGTCCATCCATCACCTGCTTCATGCAGGTCAGATTTGGTCAGGAAAATTGTAGAGGGAATGGACTGATTGCCCAACAACATAAACAGCACTTACAAGTCACATTAGTGTAACCACTCACATGAACATTTCCAGGAAGCATGGTTACCAGACTCTATAAACACTTGAGCTTCCACAATAGCGATGAAAAAGACTGGAAAAGTACCAAAGCTTCACCAGGGAATTGCATATGAATAAATCTGAAAACCATGAGAACAGTACCACATCTGTTCTCAAGTGGTATGGAGCTAAATTGCATGGAAATAAGCCTTAGATCCAACCACAGATGCTTGACAAAGACCCAAAACAGAAAATTCCTTTGCCTCCTTGAGACTTACCATTGCTTCAGAATTTTAAGACTGGAGCACAATGAGACACCTACAGGAATATCATCATCACAACAGAGCTGAAAGGCAGGGTTACTGTATCCCACCTGGCTCCCATGCAGGTTCCCACTGGTCGGCTCCCAGACGTGGGCAGAGAAACCCCCGCTGCGATGACTGACCAGGGGACATGCACATGGGAGTCTCAACAAACGATACATATTGACCAATCTTCTCGCAAAATTTCGACCCCCAGAAGAAGGTAGTATGCGGGGTAGAAGGGCATACCATAAACATCCGCATCCTGCCAATTCACACCATGCTCATGGCAGTGGGCTAGCATTATCCCCACTGCTGCAGAGTGACCCCTCAGTGCTGCAATGTAGAGTGGAGTCTCTCCAGCACGATTGCTTGCCAATACATCTGCACCCCCTTGTAATAAGAGTTCACAGACATATGCATGACCACACTCAGCAGCAACAAAGAGAGCTGTTGCCCCAGCTGAGTCCTTTGTTCCCTTGGCAGCAGCACCAACTGAGAGTAACCCAGCTGTCATAGATACATCTCCACGTATTGCCGCCACATGCAAGGGTGTCCTGCGTCGAATATCAGAGCAATTTGCTGCTGCACGAAGCACCAGCATTACATCCTCTGCTGAAGATTCCCATCTGTCTTCACTTTGAGGGAAAGAGAAACAGGTACCTGTCTTTCCACCTCCACTAACATTGTGATATGGCATAGATCCAGAGCCCAGATATTTGGGTGACTTCAACACATCCTCTTCAAACTGCTCTCTCATGTTTGTGCTGATCTTCTTAACCAGAGTTGAAGCACCTAGTATACGCACAAGTGGGCTCCTCACACTCACAGCACTATTCTGACCAAGCCTCTTCAAACCCACCACCATGGCTGCTGCAGCTGCCACAGATCCCTCATCACAGAGGTCCCAGACTTGAATCCCTTTCTGATCCTGCTCTCTGCAAACATCATGAAGTCTCCAATATAAAACCAGTTGAATCATTGAGTTTCTGTCACAAAACCAGCAGTGATGGGAAAACTGACAATAAGTTGAGAACCTGTTCTGTCCACAGCCTTATGATGAACCTAAAGCTTAATTGAACATTGGATTCTTGGATTCAAGCCCTCACCTCACAGCTTGTGTCACTGCAGATGTGAAGAATGTGATTTCAAGCACTCGGATTCTTGTGAGGGCCTCTGTTGTTTGCACGAGGGCAGATGCTGCAGCTGCAGCTTTTTCCTGTTGCAATGCTTCAGGTCTGCAGAGGCCTAGACCCTCAACTGATCCCCCCAAAAGCAAAAGCTCCAACAGTGGACATGTCATTGCCTGTCCCAACCCCGAAACACAGAGTCATCTACCAAACCAACTGAGTTACCAGCTTGTTCACAAAAAACCCAAGAGTACATTTGACCACTCTTCACAGTACCCAGGAATCCCATGTATCTAGAGAGGGCAGAGGGCTTTACCACAGCAGCTAACTCAGAGGCACCAATGCCACCACAATTATGTAGTGCAAGCAAGTGCAATCCTGCCCCTGTGTTGACATTTCCAATTGTCTTGCCAAGCTCCAACTTGGTATTAATCGCATCTTCAGCCTCATTGTGTTGCATATCCAACGAAAGCGAGTCTCGAGGGAATTCCAGCCTATCCAAATGGCTCAACAAGATGCACTGCAGTTTGGATCTATCTGCTGCTGCTGCTGCCAAAAGGTTGCCAGCTGCAATCGGACCCAGCCTGTAGCATCGTTGTAGACTTAAAGCTCGTGGTCCTGACCTTACCGAGACTGCTAGTGCATCAGCAACTGCCGATGTTCTGCTCACACAACACAGATTTCACAGTAGAAAACCTCAGTCTGAACATTCCAACATAAACTAGGACCTGGGATCCAAACAAGAGAAGAGTGACATACAGTTTCTGGCAGCCATCAAGTACAAGGCGCTCCAAGGATCGTAAATCTGTCAGAACTGCTGCAACATCATCGTCAACAACTGGACAGCCTGCCAAGTCAAGCTCCTGGGTAGCAGGCATGTACTTCCGGATTCCAGATAAAGCTGCCCTTGTCCATGCTCCAACTGTCTGTGCACCATACCTGCTGCTTTGCATTTTCAGTGAGCTACAAACCCTAAATTGCTACAGGGAGACTGTGGATTCCCATTTCCAAATTAGGGTTAAATTCTGAATTGATGTTTGCTAATACTATACAGTGAGAGTCAAGACCTGAAACCAGTTTCCTTCCTGGATCATGTTTTAACAGCAAATACAGAATCAAGCTTTCAAAGCTGGATTTGTCCAAATATGTGACAAGACCCTAAATGAGAAGCAGGTGTGGAAAGTTTTGGAGTTACCCGATCATGTGTACTTTCCTTTCATCTACTCATTTTAATGAAAAATTGCTGATGATATCCAAAGACACAGAAGACTGTGATTAACGTCTCAAGATGATAATCTAGACAAAAGAATCATCTTGCTGCTATAGGCCAAATTTGCATCTTATTTGCAGAAGAACTCTCATCCTCATATGATCACAACAATCTATTAAGTGTGACAAAGGATGATTGCCCATAAACTTGCTGGCAGAAAACTGGACCTGCTTTGTGATGAGTCATCACTGTTTGCTATATTGTCTTCAAAATGGCGAGGCCGCAGTCGCAGGTGGAAAGGTGCAGTTAGAGACAGAGCCCAGAAGTGCCGACTGGCACAAACAGCTGCAGCAGCATCAACAGGATCATCAATCTGACATAAAATGGATCCAAGCACAACTGCAGGCAGATCTGTGATGAGAGTTCCCCCATCTTTCTCCCTCTCGGTTGTCAATGCTTGCAGTAGTTCCTCTGGGGGCGCCAACAACCCCACAGAACTGAAAGCTTTTGTCATAACTGCCTTTTGAGAAACACTTGGCCATCCACTTTTGTGTACTGTGAGCTTCTCTTCTGCAAGCAAGGAAGTCTAGGGTTTTCTACCTGATCAAAGTTCCTGGAATCTGGCTTGTTGCACAAATATAGGTCAGCTCAATGGAATTTGAAAAAACATCTGAGGCAATTTTTGCAAGGGTGAAGATTCCAAAACACCCTAATAATTTCAAAAGTATTTCAATTCACTGCCTTCGCCCAAATGAAACCCTTTTGTAGACAAACACCAAAGCTCAGCTACCACTCACCAAGAAGACACACCCACTTAAGGAAAGAACAAAACAAAACAAGATAACAAACCCTCCTCCCCCACACTGCTCAAAAACGGATTTTTTAAGCCTCACCCATAACCCTAAAATCTCTTTTCTTCTTTTTCTTCTTCGTCTGCAACAAATAACTCACTACAAGTTTGTCACCAACAGACTTCTCCAAATGCTCAAGATGGAAGATCCACAAAGCAAAACTCACTTTCCCAAACCCTCCTCCCCACACCCTTCAATGGATTTTTTACGCTCCACCCATGACCCTAAAAATTTCTTCTTCTTCTTCTTCTTATGATTATTATTATTATTATTATTAGAGATCAATACACGTTTGTCACCAACAAATTCCTCCAAATGCTCAATATGAACGATTCAAAGGAAAACCCACTTCCCCAAATCCCCAAAAGAAGGTGAGAAAGGAAACAAACCGACAAATGAACAAACTTCTTTCCCCTTTCTACCTCCTCTCCTTTCTCAAAGATCCCATTTTAATTCTTTTCCCTTTCTCAAAACCCAAATATTCTCACCATATAAACCACGAAGAGAAAAGCCAATATTGGAACTCAACCCATTGAGTAGCAAGCAATCATGGGTTCAAAACTGCAACAAAACCCATGATTCCACTCACAATATTCCCCTCCCCCACCCCTCCTGCCCCCCTCTCTTCCTCCTTCCTTTGTCCACATGCTTCTTGTGTGATCAATCAATTGCCTTTTCCAAAGGGACGCATACATGCTCTGATATATACATGTTGGTAAATTGGTACCTCCTCATAACTTTCCCTTGGTCCAATAATGTGTGAGAAGCCAAGGAACTTGATTGGATGAAATACACATCCTATGTGCCCATGTGGCCAATTTTGTCCTCATATTCCCAACTTGCAATTAACCTACACTTTTTTTCTTGTTTTTTCCCCATAAGTTCTCTGAGAATTTCCCTATGTGTATTTAGAGGACAACTTATATTTTGTGAATAATGGCCCCTCTGAACTTAACCCTACAAGAGGCCTCTTAACACAGACCACCACAAAGTAGTTGGCCCCTTCTTTTGGGAATGCCCCCACCCTAAGGCCTTACCTTACTCCACATTGTGTGATGTAGCAGCCTGAGTGATGATCATCCATTACAAGATGGAGCCAATCATCCACATTTTTTCATTCATAAAATTCATTCATTGTTTTATAAAAAGTATTGAATTTCAGTAGTGAATATAGATAGCTTCGAGTTGGACTCTCAAGTTGACAAAATGAGATCTTTTGTAACATTTTTTGGTGCTTCTTTTTGCAAAATTGGGTAAAGGTAATGTTCCATCAAAGTTATAAGACAAAGAGATCTTGTCAATCATTACTAACCTTCTTTAAAATGGTGGATGAGCTTGAAGCAAAAAGCCCCTTGGTTCCCACCAACTTTTGTATTTGGCCCTCTCTTTGTGCTATTGTGTGTGCATGACTTTGTTTTTTTTTTCCCCTCTTCTATCAATGTTATTAGTTTTAACTCATATTTTTTCATCTTTCCTTCAACATTGGATTTAGTTATCTCCAAATGAAAAATTTACATTTTCAAATCATTGTTTTTTATTTTCACTTTCATAATTCTCTTCTCAAGCTTTGCCTCTCTACTCATTTTCTTTGACTCTTCTTTAGAGACCTTCTTCAAATATGCCCACATTTATCTCATGCAAGAAAACACATTTTCAATTCCCAAACCTTAATCACTATGAATGCTTTTTAAAAAGTCAAGCAATGTTGCAAGGAATTTAAACACCACATAAAATTGGCTCAATTTTCAACAACCAAGGGTAATTTCCTTAAATTTTGACATTTCAAATAAGTAATTTTTTTATTCAATTTTTCCAAAAACAATTTGATTATTACTAAACTTGAAAAGGTATTATGATATCTAATGAAAAAAAATGGAATTCTTTGTCATAGAAAGGCCTTCAAAATCATTGATTTTTAGGCATGTATAATTTAATTTATAATTGCACAAAATTTTCATTTCTCATAATAGAATTCTTTCTTTGTATGAAAACAAAAATAGTGTTGAGATGCACACACTTTTAATCAAACCAAATCTTTAGCCAATTTGTTTTGTGGGAGTATATTTCAGCAACTTTTTAAAAGCAAAGTTTGACTTTCAAACTACAGAGCTTTATATAACAGTTTGCATTGTATACAAAGAAAAGCTTTGGAAGAGTTTCTAGGATTTTTCAATATAGTTTTTTTTTTTAAATGATTTTTTTGATTTTTTTCTCATAGGGTGACACTGATTCCACATTCACAATATCACTTATTTTTAAAATGTGGGTACACACTAAACAAATATAAAACTATGCATTTTCTAAAGATGTTATGCAACTTCTAAAGATGCACCTTAAATATTGTGATTCTCTATTTGGTAGTTAGAAATATTGTAAATTCCAAATTTCAAAAAGTTAGTCATTAAAGTTTAAGCTTCATCAATACTCATGACAATTATGATAGCTCAATTGCTCATGTAGCATGAAAGCAATGGAACAAGTGTCAAGAATTGACAAATTTGAACTATTTTTATTGGATATCATATTTATATGTTTTCAAGTTACCTTCAATAACTCTAGGTTTAGATTGTTCAAATTTCACACATATATCCTTCTCATGAAATATTTATATAATGCATACTTGAAAACAATATGTGTTATTATAAAGACCACATGTTAATATGAATGCCATTTATTCAAAAGCCAATGAACATCAACCTATTGAACCAATTTGTTAAAATGTTTTAATATATAGTTATTGACAAGAATCTATATGGTGATGAAATACACATGTTTTTTTATTGAAAGCAATGTTTGTCCTTTCAAAATTTGAAAGTAGCTCAGGTGACTCACTATAACCTATTGCTTTATGACAAAGGGCAACCTTATATTTTTCCACAATTGATAAGGTGGCTATGTCCCTTATAAGGTTGTTGTAAAAATAAGTTATGGAGTTCAAATTTTATACTTGTACAAAAATGCATGTCATTAGAATGTCAACAATATAGAGGCACCAATCTGAAACTTCGAGCAAAGGAAAATGGCAACCATATTCTCAAACTTGAAATAAAATAATGACAACCCATTTAATGGCTATATTTTTTAATCTTTACAACATTTCTTGAAATGTGTAAATAAAAAGAGCTTACAAAGGGAAATCCCATAAGATTGATCTCTCTTTTATTCAAAACCATCCATCAAATAAGATCAAGCGATTGGGTGAACAAACAAAGTTGGTGACTAACAAATGAATAATGAATGTAGTTTGACATGAAAAGATATGGAAGGAAAAGCAAAATCAATTTGCTTTCATGACCTTGATGAAATTTGGGGAAGAAACCAATGTTGGACTAGTATATAGGTCAAAACTTTCATACCAACGTAGGTATCAAATACCAAACCTAACCAATATAAATGTATTTTTGATCTTGAAGAAACCCTTATTGCCCTTAATAAAAAGTTGTGGCTATTTCAATAGTGTGCGCTACCATGGATGTAAAATGACAAATACTTACTTCTTCATTGTGTGACCTTCTTCTATGGGCATTCCAAAGTTCTAGTTTTTTTTTTCTCATTGTTAAATCTATTATAATGGCTTAAAAAAACAATCACAACATCCTTCAAATGGATTTACAGGGAAAAAAACATTAATGCAAGACCAATGTTAATTTCCTTTAAAATTACCTTCCTAGCTACTTGATAGTAATAATAAATAATGGGAAAATTACCAAAGAAATATTTCAAAACCAAAATAGAAAAAAATTAGTATTTGATTATTTTATGATCTTTGAAAATATCATATATTGCCCAAAGGTGAAAACACAATTAGGTGAACGATTTAGACTACCATAGTTGTAGTATTTTTATATTGCAAGTGAATTTAAAATGTAAAGTCATATTCAATATTAACATTGTCAATATTTTAATTATCCATGTTGAAATAGACTTCAATGGGTTCAAAAAATAATAATGAATTCATAGTAGATTTATGAAATGAAGACATTACATTCATGCAAAAAAAGTGAAAAATGTAGACTCAAAAAGTATGTCATAGTTCAAAATTAAAATTAAAAAGCAAACCCTTTCAAATGGAGAATTTAAAAATAAAATGCATTGAAACTTTCTCAATGCAAAAAAAAATCATTTAAAAACATTTTAATTGTTGTGATATTCGTCATTTTTTGTTCTTGTTTTTCTAATTCACATTGAAATCTTCAAGCTTTCACATGATATTTTCATCAATCATTTGTCTAGGATATTTATAGGGTGGGTTACCAATAATTGTGACCAAAATCATAGGGGATAAATACAAGATTTGTAGTTTGATAATTATAATTATAACTAGTGTAAGATTATGGACTTTCAAGGGCCATTTTTAATCATATAATTGTGTTTCACCTCCAACTAATCTAGTACGTTAGAAAATTCATATCAATTTAACACTAAATGAAACCTAGATTGAATGGTTGATTTATCAAATCCAATTTTATTAGTTGGATGGTTGCAAAATAGGGTGGCTCATTTTCAACAAATGCAACACTCCCAAAAGTCTATGTTTTAACATTTAAAATGGGGGAAAAACTTTAAAAATTCAATGTTAAATGTGGATTATGTGGCAATTAATGAACTAATAACGTTCCAATGAACAAAACCCCAATTCAAAAATTCTTTGACATACACATTAAAAACAATCACCAACTCCACAAAAAATGATTGAAATAGGGTCTTTTTAAAATAGGGTTCAAATACAATCATTCAAATGTCCATAATTATTTCTTGATTTAAGCTTTTATACAAAAAAATTAGGAATTGATGTATTTTTTTCTAACATGCATCATATATTGAATCCCTATAAGACAATTTTAAATTGAAAAGTTCATTTGAATCTTCATGCATATTCGAAATCACAATTCACAATTCCACTACAAAAGTTCATTATTATATGTTAGTGTATATTCATCATTATGTACATATTCATATTCAAGTTGGAAATCTTAATCCATCAAAAAAAATCCACATTTTACCATATGTTTGTGGCATTTGAATAAAGCACATTCTATAGAAAGTTCAATGTGACACAAAAAATGTGTCACATTGTCTTGCAATTCCCTAGTTGCATATGGGACTATGGAATTTTTATGGGATTTTTTGTGAATTATTTTTTAAAAATAAATGTTAAATTTTTCTCATCAACAAAAGAGTTTACTCTTGCAAAATAAAAAAGTTGGAAAAAAAACTTGTGTGGAATTAATAAATTATTCAATGTTCTTTTTAAAAAATTATCTCCCAAATTTTTTTTTGGTCATAAATTTTTGTAGCATGGCTAAAATTAAAAGGTGACATGCAAATTATCCAAAAGGATTTGAATTGTCAAATCTACTTCAAAACCCTAGGAATCAATGCCTTTAATGAAACCCTCAAAAGCCATCTTCCCAATCAACAATTTAGATTAAACTTCACTTCAATTGATTTACCTAAAGGAAGTTACTATTTATATATTTATGAAACACATGAGATGAAAGGGGAATTTTTGGTATGTTATGAACTGATACAATACTAAATGAATGTTTATTAAATTGAAAACACTCTAGGTCCATTTTAGGTGTATTTTCATAATCCAATTTTAAACACCATACTTACATTATAAATTTACTTTCTTTCAAAAAGTTGCACCTATTTTTTTGCACAACATTTGAAAAAAATGGAAAACATTTCCCCTAGGATTTACTTAATAGCCATTCAATTACCAAAAACCCACAATGCATTGCCCCCCCTATCACCACCTCTCCATCATGATTCATTAAAAGAAAAGTTGTCATTTGCAATCAATTTTTGTAACTAAAAAATGTTGTTTATAATTGAAAAGTAGTTACAAATTACAATTTTTAATTGGTTGTAAATGACAATTTTTCTTCTAGTGATTCACCCTCAACTTTTTAGTATGAACAACAATTGAGTTATAAAGAGCAAATCACTAACATTAAAATGAATTATTCAAATAAGAAATTGCTATTAATACAATGGCATGATTTTTTATGGTCTAAGGTTTAATATGTTTAGGAAGTCTTAATTTCCTCAATTGAATGTTAAAATTTGAAAGTGAAACCAATTGCAATATGGTAACAAACCTCAAATGAAAGATTTTGGATGTAAGGTACAAGGTCAAATTAATTTAACTTTTGATTTTGTATAATTTTCTTTCAACATGGTTCTCCTTGTTCCAACTTTTAGGTCAAATTTTCATTCCAAAATTCATATGATTCCATTCACTCATTTATCTTCAAGTTTGATTTTCATCTTGCATTTGTTGTTTTTGTTATTAGTTTCTTGGAAGGTGGCATTTTAGAACTTGACCCAATGCACAATAAAATTGTAAAGAAACATTAGTGTAGAATGCAAGTCCTTTGGTCATTGGTTCCTTCAAGTCATTTTATTTCCATTATGAAGTTTGTTTGGAGGGTTTTAATTAGTTTAACCTTATTCAATGCTAATTATAATAATGTATATCTTTCATAATTTTGGAGTTGATGTAGAAGGTTAAACTTAATTCAAACTTTCAAAACTTCAAATTTTGATATAACGTTGTTAATATAACCACCCCTTTCTCTAGTTCAAAATCTACAACATTGTTTCCATTCTTTGTTTTTTGAACCACACAAGGTTAAATGAAAGCAAAGTCAAGTGAATTAGAAAGTAATCTTTGACAATTAAATCATTTGGCATTCACAGCAACCATGAAAGTAGTTCAAAAACTCATCTTATTATAATACAAAACAATTCATACCTCTATTGACCTCCTCAAACTATAAATTTAAATTTTGGAAAATAATTACATCATAAAAATGTGTAAAAAATATCTTTGAATACAACTTTGTAAATTTGTTAAAATGTACTTCATTTCCAAAAATTAGAAAAAAAAAATTTATAAATTTTCACAAAGTCTATGATGTATTTAAAAGTGAGATTTTTCAAGTTTTTGATTTTGACATTGTTTTAATCTATGTGCACCTACTTTTATAAAATTTAACACTATGACTAACAAATTTCAGCCTACTGGCATTTCTTAATAACCCACTTAACTACCTATTTAATCTTTTAAGAAATTATTATTAAACATAATCAAGAATCACATTAATTTCAATCTTTTAATCCAACCGAATTATATGTTTAACAATTTAATAATACTTTTTATAATACTTTTCATTCAACCCAAAACAATAAATTGACTAGTTGAATTGATTATGTTTTCACTTGGGCTTTCTATTTTTGCACTTTGAGTTGGATGCATGTGAACATTATTTTTACACCTTAATTAGCCACATGTGAAATTGTTTTATAAGTTGCACACTTGAGTCAAATTTTTTTTAAAAGTTGATTGATTCTATTTCTTAACTTTGTAATTAGTCACACACTTTTTTTTTTGTTTCCTAAATCACATGGGATCACATTTAACAAAATATACATAAATTACAATTTATATTTGTTTATATTTGTTTGATTTGTTTTCTTCTCCCAATTATGGTAACCTTAAAACTTCATGTGAACTTCAAATTTTGCCTTCTTTTTACACATCACTCAATCCTAGTTGTAACAACTTAACTAGAAACCTTGTGTTTATTTTTTTAATTTAACTACCTAGGTTACCATCTTACCTACCCACTTAAGCTACCTACCTAGGTACTTAGGTTCCATACCCATGTACTTAAGCTACCTACCACCTACCTACCTACTTAACCACTTAAGTTACTTATTTTCCTAGATACCTAGACCTACTTGTACGTTACCTACCTATCTAGGCTAGTACCTATGAGATTATTAAATATCCAATGAGATTAATTCTAGATTGGTATCCAAGGGTAGTGGAATCCAATGCCATGATGTTTTACAAGTGAGGAAAAAGGTGAACTTGGAATATTTTGCAATCTTGTGTTTTCATTTTGCATGCCTTAATTCCTCAATATGGATAGTTTTTCCTTATTTTCACAAGCTTTTCACTAAGAAATTTCTCATGTTTGGTCCTATAATGTGTTTGTTAGTGAATAATAAGATACCAAAGGCTTTAAACAAAAATTGTTCACTAGAAGTGTCCTATGCTTGGTTCAATAACATGTTTGCTAGTGATAAATGAAACACCAAAAGCTTTAAACAAAAAAAATTCACCAAGAAATTAATTGCTATGTTTGGTCATATAAAAATGTGCCTTCTAATGACAAATTGGACACTAGAGGTTTAAAATTTGTTTTTGAAAAATCTTTTTTTCTTTTCATTTGTAATTGGAAGACATGTTTAATTCTTTGAGCTCCTATAATCTTCAAATAGTGAGGAGGAAAATTTCAATTTCATGGATGAAGAGGGTGAAAACACACTACGATGACCCCCTTTGTGTAGTCACATTGTACTGTTTTTCTAGGTGGTCATTTTAAAATTTAAACCATGCCAAAACTACCAAAGGTTTTCACAATGTCTTTGCATATTATGGTAAAGCATAACCCAAAAATAATAATGGGAAAAAATCATTTCCTCTTTATATTATGGTGGCTTGGAGTATATTTGCATGAAAAAAATACATGTCATGACATATTCAAAAATGCAAATATATTCCAAAAATGATTGAAATGATTTGTAAATTTCATGAAATTTATAGTAATCATTTTACATGTCATTTCACATAATTTAAACCAAATTGGTGAACCATTTGAAAAGTTTGATAATTTTCATGTCATAAATGGGTTTTTTTTACAATTTTGGTCATGGTAAATTGACATTTTCACAAAAAATCATTTGCAAATGGAATGTGACAAGTGTTTTCAGGTGGTCTTAATTTATATATATATATATATATATATATGAAATAAAATAGTAGAAAAATTTGAAATGACAAAACAAATTTCATTATATTGTGTACATATAAATATACCCATGGTTCCTTTCCTTTGCATTATTATATTTTCAAATATATTAAATAATATTAGTTTTATGAAAATAAAAATCTTAAAACCAAAACACCAAAATTTTAATTCAAAATTAAATGGACTACATTTTTTGGAATTCATACAAAAATACCTTTTGTATCAGATGGAAAAGTGTCCCAAAAGAAATCACCATGGTGTGCTTTCACCCAAGACTTGTAGCCATTCTTTTAAACCAAACAATGCAAATTGTGGTCACCATTAAGAATTCTTCAACGTGAATGAGACAAAGCCTAGTGTTAATCAATTGGTGGATCTAAATGTTGGTGTGTGACATGTATTGATTATGATGTAAGCCACCCCAACTCTATTCAAGACATTGACCAATTTCACACTGAATGAATTTGATGAATTGGGTGCGCATTATCGTGCCTATAATTATAGCCAACATTAGATCTATGCTTAAGTCTTCCATTCTATTTGGGCAACCCTCCAAGTTGAGCCCCAAGGCAATGCCTCTTGAATTTCATTTGTATTTCAAGCATGCCAATGCATCCATGCATGATTTTTTATGGAATTAATTAAAAAACGATTTGTGCAATGATGCATCATTTCATTGCATCATGGTATCCATAGGCTTATGCTCAAGGAAAAGGTTACATTAGCTAGTGAATTATAGGATTTTCCAAGATGTATCAAGTTCATTATGGAACCTTGATTGAAATTTGGAAGCCTTGGAACAACAAAGCACACAAAACTTAGTTTAACATGTGGAAAAAATTTGCAATGAACCACAATTTTTCTTGATCATTAAGGCCTTTTTGCTAACATTGGTCCTAGTTACCTTAGCTCCTTTCATGATGTGACAATCTTATGTCAACCTACATTATATTGCTAATGGTGTAATCATTTTGTCCACATGGATGATTATTTTGAATACTTGCTTAAAGACCCCAACAATATGGGGGAAGAAATGTTCATTATGAAACATATTGGTAGGAAGGAGTTGACTTTGAATGCAAACCAAAATACCTTCAAAACATATAACAAGATGAATGTCAGTTACCGAATGGAGGTGGAATGGGGCATTGGGGCATTAGGGCATTGGGGGGTTGAATTTGAAATGGAAATGTTTCTTGAAACAATTCAATTCAACTAAACCAAAATACACACATATTTTCCAAGCCATTACTTTATTCACATTTTTTCTCCAATAAAGGCATATGGATTTCACATATGAGGTGGCGGGTGAGCATGAATTGAACAATTTAACATATTTGGGCTTAAACAAAAGCTTCTACCTGTATTTGAAACAACATTTTCAGTTGTATTTAAATTTTTTATTTGCTAAATACACCACTTGGTCTTTAGCAAATTTAGGTTTGAAATATTTATTTTAATGTGTTTTTTATTTGTAAGTTGGAATTTATATGCTACCAAGGACATTTTATCTTCATTATGTGCTCCAAATTGAGCTATAATTGTTGCAATACTTTAAATTACACTACCACCACATTTGATTTATACGTTAATTTTCAAGCTTAATTTTTTTATAAATTAATACATAAATAACTTTAAAACCAATACTAAGCAAAGGACTTGTGACACACTACCCCACATTTAAGTGTTGATTGAAGCACGTGCATTGGGCAAAAATATTGAACCATTTATAAAGTTTTGTATTTTTTTCAAAACATTGTAACTTGTGTCTACATTCATGGTTTTTAAATGAACAAGGACTTCATCACTTTGCAAAATTGTCTTCTCAAAAAAAACCTTTTCATTGGATGTTTTAATCTTCAACTCCTTCAAAGCCCTTTGCATTTGGTCTTTGATAGTCTTCTAAATCTTGGAATGGAAAAATTGGATACTTTTCAATGCAAGATGCATAAACATTAAGTTTCAAATGAATCCACATGCAATAATTGGGTCAAATCATGGTTGGGGTACTAAAAAGGATTGCCTCCTTTTATATCCAATGGACCTTTTCACTTAAAACATGTTGTAATTTAATGGCACATTCATATTAAAGTTTTAATTTATTTTATGAATAGATACATTATTAAGGTATTATTCTATGCATAGCAAGTCAAACTTGAACAAGTTTTAGGATTCTTACCAAGTCCTAGAAAAAAATCTACAACTTTGTCTCTTGAAAAAATAAATTCAAAGACTCTTAAGGAATGTTTAAAAAAACATTTTGACATAATATTCTTACCACAAAAATATTAAGTACTAATGAACATAAAATGTATGAATGTTACAAAAACCAAGTTCCCTATTGCAATGTAAAAATAAAAATAAATTGAAATTTCTTAGAATTTTGGGCCATTGATAGAACATGGCTCACATTGGATAAATGTTATTATTCTTACTTTCATAAGTGAAAACAATAGATATTCTAGATGCCTATATAAAATTTGGAACAAAAATATTTCATTTGACACTTTCTTTTAAATGAAATTTAAGATAGGTCAAAGGAAAAATGAAGAAAAAGGCTAATTTGAATTTCTTAAAAATGAGTCCTTAGTGTTCCAAAGGGGGTACCCCAATTGTGCTTTGACCCAATTGTGTCATTTTTTTGTTGTGCATCTAAGTAGTAGTGACTATTTATAAATAGATAAAAAGCATCGATAGTGAGTAGATTTAAATTCAAGGAATAATAGAAGGTAATCAAAATCCTCAACGAAACTAATTACTTGAAAACCAATTTAACGTGATTGATTTAAACTAATACAACTAATCAAGGTTTGTAACAATGAGTACTTGGGAAACCTTAACTAGGAAGGAAGCAAGTTTATCATAAGAATAATAACACGTTCGAAGGTGATCCCTTCGAACTTGTAGTTCTTCACAAAATTGGAAGTGAATGACAAAAAATGGCGAGCCCTATTTTTAAATTAATAGAGGTTAAAGGTTGTGAAAATTTAATTATATAGCAAGCAATCTTATTAATTTTGTGGCTAGCTTGTATTCTAACTCTAAAAATATTTAAGGATTTATAACAATGGACAAAAAAGAACAATCTAACAAACTTTGCAACAAAGTCAATCCACCATTATTATAGAGTGTCATGATATGTTAGCACAAATAATTGGAATGATGTTTCCTAGAATTAAAATAAGTTACTTTGGAGAATTAGAGGTTTTTAAAACTTCTTCAATAGTTGTGAATAAAGTAATGTTGTTGCCACCACTTTTTAAAACATATCTGGTGTTGGAGTTCATTTGGTCTTGATTGTTTGAACCTTTGTATCCAACTTAATTATGTGACTTTCACCATCTCAACTTGAATTAAAGTGAACTTATCGATGAATCATTGGGATAGTTAATTCTAAAAACAGTTTGTATTAATAGTTCCAATATTATGAGTGTTTTAAATAGTTATTTGATTGTCTCAAGTTTTTTTATGCATGCTTTCATTTTGAAGTTACAAGTTTCTAAGTTCTATTTAATGAAGACTTGAATAGATGCCTAAATCTTCTACATCCTACAATAAAATGACAACTTCCTAATTACATGTAGATGAGAAAATGTCCTTTAGATTTGGAAACTCACTCAAAATATTATGGAATATGATATGTAGGAAAAATTGTGGTTACCAGTACTAGACCTAATTTCTTTATCAATTTCTCAAATATGAATAAACCTAAAGGTATACTGATAATGTTTGCAATTTATTCTAAAAAGGAAATTTGGTAAATTTGCATTTCAACTTTTTGAACTTTCTCCTTGATGAAATGATGTTTAATTGTTATGTGATTTGTATGATCATGAAGGATTAGGTTTTTATATAACATAATGGCATTTTGATTGTTTACCATCAATTAAATGGATTAAAAATTATTTGTTGTACGCATACCTCGTAATAGTCTTTTAAACCATATAACTTCCTTGATGGATCTTTTCATATCAACACATTCAACTTCAATGGATAATAATGTAGTGCATGGTTATTTTTTACTCCTCTTATGTAATTGGGCTTCAACCAAACATACAAATATAACCAATTGTCTACTTTCAATCATGTGCATTTTTTCCCATTCAACATTTGAAAAACCAACAAATTCATCTTCCTCCCTTGGTCAAGAAGAAATTTCTAGTTTTACCATGCTTTTAATGTATCTAAACAAATGTTTGATGGCACCAAGTCTGTGGTCTGAGGTTGATTGGAAAATCTGATTTGATTTATGGAAGGAAATATTTGGTTGAATTTGGCCAAGGAAATTGAGTTTTTCAACCATCATGCGATATAATTGAGTGCCAACCCATAAGGCTCCCATGCTAGGCAGTAGCTTAAAACTTGGCATCATTAGTACCACTACTAAGTTGTAAATTTATATTTTGAATGCACAACCTTTTATAGTAATTGTAATGCCATTATTTCAAAAAAGATATTCAAATCTTAATGAATGACTCAACATGCCCAAATAGATATCATTACAAATTTCCCTTTGATTTCAATTCCAATCCATTTTTTTTTCAAAATGGTTTCCTATAAAGTACATGTCATTTACATAAAACATTAGCAAAAGAATTTTATTCTTTCATGAAATAAATAGAAGTTTCCATTAATTATTCCTTGTTTTAATCTCTAGTTTCTTGGGTATTCATTAATTTCCATGTAGAAGTAGGCACAAGGTACCTATTTCAACTTGTATAATGCCTTAGTTTGTAGACCTTGCCCTCCTTGCTTAACTATTCAAATCCTTGTGGGTGTTGCAATTTTTTTAAAGAAAAGATCTCCATTTAAGAAGGTTTTCACATACAAATGATTAGCAATCCATATGGGCCAACTAATGTTGTTATAATTCAACATGCATTGTATTTGGTGATTGAAGTAAAAGTTTTTTCAAAATCTTGCCATTCAAAAAGGTGTTTTCCTTTTGGCAATATAATTGTTTAGATATATATCTCTTTCCTTGTTTTATAATTTATCTCACCCTATTGTTTTTTATTCTTCTTCTTCTTTGCGCATTTGGTGAATCTACCCTGCCCAAAGATGAAGTTACAAAATCACACAAATCATAAAAGTTAATTGAAACTTACCATGTTCAATATATAAACATGTACATCATGAATGTGCCTCTCCATGAAGGCATTTATTCATACCACTATGTGCAATTCTTTGAATTTTTAAAGAATTGTTAGTTTTGTTTCCTTAAATACCCTAGAATCAAAGAACCATTTGTTCTAGTTACTTCAAAAACCTTAAAGAATCAGAAAAAACCAATTGTTCTTCAATTAGTTATTTGATTTTTTCATGTTTTAAAAAATCATGATTATATAAAAAAATGCTGATGATAATTTTTTTTAAGGTTGTAAAACATTTTTCTATTAGATATGTACTTGGCCTAATTTTATTTAATTCCACAAAATAAAGTTTTACAATTATTAAAAATGATTTTTTTTTGTGAAATAAATATTTTAATTTTTTTTCGTAAGATTATTGATGTGCATTTACACAAAAGGCACAATTATGAATAAATTGCAATATTATCATAAGATAATATAAAATTGAATAAATTTAAATATTGTCTAATTTGAACTCCATGATTTGAAAACAAATTAAAAACTTTCATGAAAAATATTGTCATTAAAATAAATATTTTATAATCTTATTTTAGAATTGTATCTTTGCGCCAATAATATTGCAAATTAAATATGTACTTCAATATTTAAAACAAAAAAGAAATCACTAATAAATGATATTTATCAAGTTTTTCATTTAGTTTTTTTAGTTAGTGTTGCCATGTAGATTTTCAATTTGTGCTTTTGATGTTTTAGTTGATGATCTACATTTGTTCTTGTGCACTTGATGTTTTTAGTAATTGATTCATTGTTTTTTAATTTCTGTTTTTGCTCTTGATGCTTTTAGTTGGCACTATCAATTAGTTGAACATTAATTTTCATTAATCTCAATTCACATTGGCACTTTGCATTTTCATTTTCACATTTTGTGCTTTCTGCTGACTTGCAATTGGCATCATTATCTATTATTTTATATGAAATTTTTGTTGCATTTTTTTGGGTATCATGAGATCATTTAAGTTCATAGTTTTGATTGAATTCTTTCATGTTGTTTTACAAATGCAAAAGCTTTTATTAAATGTCCATTATGAGTAGGAGATTGAGACAACAAGAAAATTAATAAAAGATTTACAACCAATTGAAAATAGAAATTTAGTGTTTTGAGGTGTTGAAAGGCACAACCATCTTTGTATTGATGTAAACTATCTTGGCACAACATGAATCAAGGTGATGGTAAAACAAAAGGAAACAATAACAAAACATAAGGCAATGGCACAAATTGATATTGTCGTTTAACTATTAGTTTGGATTTGAAAATGAAACTTTATCAGTGGTGTTAAACACCAAAATCTTCATCTTATAAACATTTTGGGTATGCCACCATTTCCATAACACCAAGTTTACTTAGATAGAAATTAGAGTAGATGATAATGCTACTAGGTCAAGTATTTATCGAAATATTAGTGCAAGTTTGAACATTTATAATTATTTATTTGTTGAACAATGATACAATCGAACATAACTCATACATCTTAAAGGAGTAGACAAATTAAATGAAATAACCAAAATATATTGGTATCCTAAAAAAGAAAATTAATTAATTCATATAACCATTTATTTTAATGTTCTAAAGGAGTAGGGTAGAACAACCCATAACCAAATGTTTGTCTATAACCAAATGTCCCTTAAGAAAGCAAATACCTATGACCAACATATTCCACCAGCCACCCAATTCAAAAAGAAACTTATCACCAAACATTTGGTTAAAGACTAATTTATGTGGAGTTTTCCAATAATTTAAACTCCAAATTAAAAAAATGTTTTGGTCACGGGTTTGGGGCATACCCATGTGCAAAAATACGTGTATTTTTAAAAGAAAAAGGCCCACTAACTTTAGGATAATTGTGTATCTTTATCAAGTGCTACCTACCTAGTAGAAGATTGGTTATGCACAATTTAAAGGGCAACCATGTCCATATTGAAAAAAATTTAAAATAAACATTTATAAAACATGGAACCCACTTGCAAAAAAACATTATTTTGGGTTTAGGGGGCTAGCTAAGAGAAGGGATCATTATTAAAACAAATTTGTCCACCATAATTGGATAAAATATGTTCAACATTGGGTGTGTATAACCTTTAGAATTAGAAAAAAATGTATTGTTTTAAAAGGGGACCCCATCAATATTGTGCACAAAACTATTTGGAAATGGGGTTGGGCTTGACCCATTGTTTCAAAAAACTATTTGGGAATTTATTTTGAAATGTGAGAAAACTAACCTTTTAATGTTTGGTTATAAGTATTCGATAAATCCTTGAGATTTGATAGAACCCATAATGACATTTCTGTTATCTACTAATGGGGTGATAGACAAGGTAAAAAATCCAAATATAGATATTGGGTCACTATGCTATTTAACAAGTTTGCCTTCAAGACTTTTCCCCCAAAAACTTGAACATGGATAATTTCAAGTTATAGAGTGAAATCTAAATTCATTTGCAATAACACATTTGGTATTATTTTTTGAAAGACAACATGTCCAATTATGTTGATTATGTTGAAGAGGGTATTCATAATTTTTTAGAACTTTTATGTCTTAATGCAATAATGTTAAGGTCTCAAATGAATTACAACACAACTCTGAAAACAAAATGTCAATTTAAGCCCATTGTAGAATTGTCAAAATCAATTAGTCTAGAGTGCACAAAGAAAAATAATGATGACAAGTTTAAAGATTAGCCATATACAATGGTGACAAAATCAAAAGAGGACACCAACACAAAGGTTAAGGTAGAGGAGACAAATGATGAATGCAAGATTGTTATCATAAACAAGCTTTATAATGAAAGGTACAATATTTTATTTATGCTACTGTTGGTTGGCTACAAACATAACAAAACAACAAAAAACTAGTAGAAGACTAGGATCTCACAAGTTCCCCCAAGCTCATTTACATTATGGCTTTAGATTCACACCAACAACCTACATAATAACAAAAAATGAAAATTTAGTTTAAGTAGATTTCTTTGATTTTTTTAATGTATTATTTGAAACTTGGAAGACAAAAAAACATGCTTTTGACACATATCTAGAAGTTCATAACAAGTATACAACACTATTTTTAAATCTTAAGAATGGTTAATTATAAATATTGTTGTCAACATTATAGGAGCACTACAAGAAATCATCAATTTTTTGACCAAGAATTTTGGTAAAAAATATCCCTTGTATGGTCTTTTTGCCCCCATGTCCAACTTGACCAAATTGTCATTTTGGCCAAGTTGATTTGGACCCAACCATTTTGAATGAGTTTTTTTGACTGGGTTTTTTGACTAGGTTTTTTTATATTAAACCATTGCGACATAATATAATTTGGGTAGCAACTAGAAATATATATTATTTAAATTATTTTATTTAAGATTAATATAAAATATTAATTAACAAATTAATTAACCTACCTACCTTATTTTACCCTGCCCTGACCTACCTACCTACCTAATTAATAAACCTTCATTAATGCCAAAACTAATTTATTTATTTATCTACCAAGCCCCCTAGGCTAGACCTAGGCTAGGTAGTCAAGTAGGCTTTCAACCTAGGTTACATAATTAGGTCACTTAAGTAGCCAAGGTAGCCTAAATTAACCTAGGTAGGTAGGAAATACCTATTAATAAATGCATGTACTTAGATAACATATAACTTATAGTTTATTAAACCTTATAGGTACCTATTAGGTCTATGCTTATGTTATTTAGTAGGTTATGTAGGTAGCTATATATTAACCTATTGTTAATAAATCTAACCTAGCCATGCTAGGTAGGTAGTTTAACTTATTAAATAGGTCTAAGGTTAAGCTACCTACCCAATATTAGGTTAGGTTACCCACCTAGTTGCCTAAGTGGCTTAGGTAGCTTAAGTTAGGTTAACCTAGGCAACCTAAGTTGTGTACCTACTTAAATAGCCTAGGTTAAACTATGTACCTACTTAGGTTACCTAGGTTAACCTAGGTTGGGCTAACCTAAGCTACCTAAATTAGGTTACATACTTACCTAATAGGCCTACGTAGCTTAAATTAGGCTACATACCTACCTAATAAGCTTACGTAGCTTAAATTAGGCTACATACCTACCTAATAAGCTTACGTAGCTTAAATTAGGCTACATACCTACATAATAGGCCTATGTAGCTTAAATAGCCTAAGTTAGGCTACATATTTACCTAGTAAACCTAGGTTAAGTTGCTTATTTTATACGCCTAGGTGGTTTAGACTAGTTTACATATATCTAATAGGCTTGAGTGGCCTAAATCAAGCTATTTACCTTGTAGGCATAAGTGGCTTATGTTATGTACGTAGCTACCAAGTAGATTTCCACAACCTAGGTTGAAGTACATTATACTTAGTAGGCTTAAGTGGCCTAAACTACTAACCTAACTAGTAGGATAAGTTATTTAACTATTAGGCCTAGGTGGCTTACGTTATTTACTTCGTAGGTTACCTATGATGCGTTCCCAAACTCCTTAATGGACTTAAATGTGAACCTAAACTGAAAACAATGGAAAAGCAAGAAGTCAGGGCACATTCCCTAGTTCGCAGCATTTTGGAGGGGTAGAGGGGTGTGTTGGAGCTCCGGGATGAGACTAGGAATAATGATAAGCTTCAACTACTCACATAGACCTACACAAAACCAACACAAGGTGGTTAGTGCATAATTTGAGCATTTTTGGTGTTGGGATGAGCCACAAGCAACTCGAACTCACAAGATTCACCATGGCCCGGACTTAGGGGAAGCTACCACCTTTCCCCTTATAGTATACTCTATGCTTCTCCACGAGGCCCACATCCAAATGGCATTTTGTCTCGAGACTCCTAAGTGGGAGTCTTGAAATTCCTACAATTGGGACTTCTGCAACTTTGGGGGCCCATAACTTTGCGTGAAGACCTTTGATTGAGATGATATTCAAAGCAAAGTTGTAGCCCTTGTTGAGAGCTTTCCAACGGTGGGTCGCACGCCACCTGCACGTAAGGAAATTGGATCGATTCTTGACTTTTAGTGGTCGAGAGTCAAATTGCCAATTTGACTTTTGGCCCTTCATTTGGCCATAACTTGTGTTTTAGATGTCCAAATGGGTCGTGCAAGCCCATTTTAGACATTTATGTTTCAATAGATTTCCAATGATATAAATAACTTCTTAATCCATTAGGTTTTGACCTTTGCAATCACTTTCTAAACATTCGGGAGTCCAATGAGACTCCAACTCCCAAAGTAGGAGTTCCCTTGGGAGTGTGAGAGTTTATTCCTTCACACTCTTTTGCATTCCTGGGAGCACGCGGCATGACTCTTGGGCTTCCCTCTTGGCTCGCAACCTTACAAGCCCTTGCTTTGGTCGTAAGCTCAAGGCTAAGGTTGCGACAACTTACATGGCTAATAGGTTTATTTAATAAGCCTAGGTCACCTAAGATACCTACCTAGAAAGCTTATACTACTTAGTTACAGGCTACTTAGTAATCCTAGGTTGTCTTAAGTAACCTATTTAATAGGTTTAAGCTAATTAGTTAGGTTATTACTTATAAATAAATAGCCTACTAGCTTATTAATTATGTTAAGCTAAATAGGTAGTCTAGGCCTAACCAAACCTACTAATTATGTTAGGTTAAATAGGTAACTTAAGCTTAACAAGTAGACTAATTCATTAAATGAATATGGTTCATTTGATTAAATGTCAAATCATAATGGTCAATTTGACGAAGGCTCAAATCAAGATGGTCAATTTGACCAAACCCTATCCATTTAATATGGCCAATTTGACTAACCCATGGCCATTTTGATGGACATTTTGTTCATTTTGACCATATTTTTGACTTGACACTTGGTCAAAAAAATCATTTTAGTGAAATGTATTGATCAAATGTAACATTTGTTTTTCATGCCCCAAAGCTTTAGTCAAAACAGACATACACATTGGTCAATGTGGACACTTTGGTTAAGTTGGCCTTTTGAAAAGCCACATTTTCTTATAGTGGAGATTTTCTATTAGGATTTTACATTTTCAGAGGTAAAAGAATAAAAAACAATTACATGTATGGTTATGCAAAAAAGGCATGGATGACTTGTTTTTTATCAAGGAATTCCTCTCATTTTTATTAAGTCAATTCTCAATGGCATATCTTAATTTAATCACCATTTACTTATCCTAAACGACCATGGCTCACATGTCACTATAAAAGTTATAGAACATGCATCAAAATTTGGCTTGGATATGGTTATTTTGCCTACTCACACTTCATGCATTACAACTTCTACACATGAGTTATTTCAAGCCATTCAAGTTTGCCTTCAATAAATAAATAAATAGTAGCATGGTTAGAAATAATCATCTAGAACCAAACAAGGTAACACTAAATGGCTAGGTTAACAAAACACTTGACCAATCCTTGTCCAAACAAAACATGTTGAATGGGTTTAGGGCAATAGGGGTTTGGCCATTAAATCTTAGGGCTATGGATGCAAGATAATCCTTTAATAGAGCTTAGTCTAAAACACAAGTCAAGGCAATAGAAGAAAGGTTTCATTACAACATTCACATTGGTTGTAGAGCTAATTTAGTTAGGTATACAAATGGTAATTGTAGCATTTTTATAGAAGCCTTGAGAGAAGTTAAAGTAAGGACAAAATGTAGGATGTTTGTAAAACTAAGGGCATGTTGTAGCAAGTTCGTGACATTGCATACCTGAATAATACCCAGAAAATTAGAAAGGGGGGTTATGGGGGAAGAAGGATCAGAGCAAGAGGAGTTTGAAGAGAGAGAAGGATTATAGTAGATTGTATAAGGAGCTCAAGGAGAAAGAGAAGGATCAAAGTAGGAGGAACTTGAGGAGAAAGATAAGGATTAGAGCAAACAACGAGTGGAAATTAAGTTCGAGTTTGAAGACAGAGAGAAGGACCAAGGCAAGTAGCAACTTGAACTCAAGCTCAAGCTTGAAGAGAACAAAAAAAGGACTAAGGTAGGTAACAACTTGACTTTGAGCTCAAGTTCAAAGAGAAAGAGAAAAAGACCATGGAAGGCAATAAAAGGGGCTCAAACATAAGCTTGAGGAGAAAGAAATAAAGACCAACGCAAGTAACAATAGAAGCTTAAGGAGAGAGAAAAGAACTAGAGCAGGAGGAACTCAAGGAAAGAGAGAAAGATTAGAGTAAAAGAGCTCGAAGAGAGAGAAAAGGACCAAAGTAGGAAGAGCTCGAAGAAAGAAAGAGAAAAGGACCAAAGTAGGAAGAGCTCGAAGAAAGAAAGAGAAAAGGACCAAAGTAGGAAGAGTTCAAAGAGAAAAAAAGAAAATGACCAAAGTAGGAAAAGCTTGAAGAGAAGAAGAAAAAAGAACCATCGTAGGTGGCAAGAAGAGCTCAAAAAGATACCAAGGTAAGTGGCAGGAGGAGTTCAAGTTCCTGCTCAAGGAAAGAGAGAGAAGGATTAAACTTGCAACACAACAACTTTTGTTCTCCTTATGTAACATTCAAGTGTTGTGCTCCATACCTTCAGCACACACAAGGTAGGCATGAACATGGACAATGAAGCAAATCCAAAGCAAAAACAAGTCAAAACATGGTCAAACCTTGCAAAGAGAAGCAACCACATGAATGATCTCAAAAATCTCAACTCCAATTGCACTTCTTGAATTCCAAGTGCAAACACCACCATTGCAAAGTTGTTGAACACTAAGGACCAAACTAGAGGGAGATGACTAGAGGAAATGAAAGAGAGATCGTAGTGGGAAGCTCAACGATGCCTCCAAACATTGAAGGAATTAGGGTAGTATTGTGGGAATTAGGATTTAGAAAACAGAGGAACACCCATCACCGTGGATTTGAAAATGTTGATCCCAACCATTGATGGTTGATGTACAATTTTACATAAAATTTTGTCTATTTTTTCTTTCATCCAATTTTGACTCTAGGACACGTGATGTTTACTTTTCATCAACCTTGCTTATGAAAATAGGATGAAAGGTGTTTAGTCATAAAAAGTCTTTTGTTTGTTAGCTAATTTTTCCAATAGCTAAGGGTGTTTGACTTTGGGACATGATATCTTGTTCATTTTTCAGTTGAATGACAAGTAGTAAATTGGGAGGGCCGAAAGGTGCTTTACAATTCATCTTTGGGCTCCATGGTCAATCAAGCTACTCCCTAAGCGCCTAAACTCTTTAAACCCTTAAGTGTTCACTTATGGGTTGTTCTACCCTAGATTAATTAAAATTAGAGAACCAAGTATCTTAATTTCCTAAAGGAGTAGATCACTAATTAAATTAGATAACCAAGCAACTGAATGCCCTAAAAGAGTAGACTAATTAGGTCACCATGTTATTTCCCCAGTCATGGACTATAAAAATTAGGCAGCGTAGAGATCGGGGTACGTACGCTGTACACTAGTCTAGGGTAGTGTAATACGTACGCAGTAGGAAAATTTCAATAGAACCTGGAGGATGAATGACATCCACGAAGTGGTAGCCTAGTTCACATAATTGAACAGCTCCGCTGCACCTCCCACACAAGAGACGCCGCCGGCTCCTCTCCAAGGCCTGAATGTTGCAGAGCGATCCCGTGTAGGAAGCGGCCGCACTTCACGCGCGCGCTCCGTTTTTGTGTGTGCGTGTTTCTGCGCGCGCGCGGGCGGGTGCTTCTGCTTCTGTTCTCTTCATTTATTTTCTGATGGCTTCTGATCTGCAAATGCATCTTATGGTATTGTAATCACCCACGAGGCTGTGACGTGAAAGTTCTCCAAAAATTTCAAACTTTGAAACCAATCTTCTGGCCTCATTTGTGAGGAGAGTGGGTGCAATTACAGCGCGGAGTGATGATTTGTGGCTGTGCTTGCGGTGTGCAGATGGTGTGAGAGAGACAGAGACAGAGACAGAGAGAGGGAGAGTGGAGAGTGAAGTGGAGTGGGAAGCAGAGGGGACACGACAAAGTTGGTAAAACTGGCGTCTTTGAAAATAGAAAGCGGAGTAGGAGGGAGAGGGGGTGGGGGTGGAGGAAGGATTTTGGGTGGTGGTGGTGGTGGTGGGAGGTGGAGAGGAGGGGTACAGAGGAAGGGACTGATATCGTCGTTTATGCAGCGAGGAGGACGAGGGGACGGGGACGATGAGATGGAGGAGGAGGAGGCACCCACGCATCTGAACACCAGCACCTGCGGTCATTTTTTGGTGATCACCACGGACAAGCTTTGTGCCAAGTATACGGGAGAAGGGCTTCACGGCAACGATGTGGGTGTCATCCAAGGGAATCAGGCAGCGCCGTGCCATCGGTTGCTGTACTATTTCGAGATCACCGTGAAGGATCGCGGGCTTAAGGGTTACATCGGCATCGGCTTCACGGACGAGCATTTCAGGAACAGCCGGCAGCCCGGCTGGGAGCCCAATAGCTATGGCTACCACGGCGATGACGGTAAGCTCTACCATGGCCAAGGGAAGGGACATGTCTTTGGGCCGACCTTCACCACTGGGGATACTGTTGGCGCGGGTATCAATTATGCTTCCCAAGAGATTTTCTTCACCAAGAACGGGAAGATGGTGGGTGTGACCTTCAAAGATGTGAAAACCGCCTTGTATCCCACCATCGGGCTTCACAGCCCTAACGAGAAAGTGGAAGTGAATTTCGGGCAGCGGCAGTTTGTGTATGATGTGGAGGCGCTGGTGCAAGAAGAGCGAGAGCGCAGGCACAGGGCAGTGGAGAATGTGCACCTGCCTCCCAGTGCAAGCCACAGCATTGTGCGTGCCTACTTGTTGCATTACGGCTACCACGACACGCTTGCGGCCTTTGATGCCGCAAGTGGCGGCTCCTTCCCTCCCGTGGTTTGCACTCCACACGAAGATGGAAATAATGGCACTCTTGATGACGATACTTTTGCACTGGATCAACGCAAGGTATTGCGACGGCTGGCCAGGGATGGTGACGTTGATAGTGTGTTTGCAAAATTGCGGGAATGGTATCCTCAGCAACTACAGCAGGAGCATGATTCCAACATCATCTTCCTTCTTCACTGCCAGAAGTTCATAGAATTGGTCAAGTCAGGTATGCTGGAGGGAGCAGTGACATATGCAAGAACAGAGCTTGCACACTTTTTCGGAGCTTCTCTAGATCAGGATTTGCATTTACAGGATTGCTTAGCCTTGCTTGCTTATGAGCGGCCACAAGAATCACCTATGGCCTATCTTCTCCACTTTGGCCAGCGCGAGGTGGTAGCAGATGCTGTTAATGCTTTTGTTCTGGCCACCAATCCCTCTCTCCCTGCATCTGGAAAATCTCCCCAATCCGGGCTGGAGAAGCTACTAAGACAGCTCACAGCCTGCCATGTTGAGAAGCGCTTATTGAATGGAGGGCAAGGAGAAGTGTTCAGTCTGCACCGAATATTGCAGGGAGGTAAGGATGGTGGCTGGTAGTTTGGACAAATAGCAAACTGAATGGTTCAATGAGGAGGATCAATCCCTCTCTTTCTTACAATACTCTTCTCTCTTGCTCTGTGCAATTGTCGAGTTTTGCAAATTGGAGAATTGTTGAGTTTTTGCAAGTAAGAGAGAAGGCAAAAGTTTCAAGGGATTGAGGGAAGGGGGCTTAGACTGGGCGGTAAAAAGGGTGTTAATTATATTCAGTGAAATCACATAGGAAACATTCTGCAAAGCTCAGGTCTCTTTGAAATCAAAGACATGACTCATAGTTGAGCTGTGAATAAAAGAAAAGAATCATCCCTATACCCTGCCTCCCCTCCCTCCTTCAATGTTTGTTGGAAAAGTTACCGCTCCCTCCTTTCACTCACCTTGTCTACATGTTTCTCTTCTCTAAAATTGTACTGAGCACTGGTGAATATTGTGCAAACCAGGTGGCCTTTCACAGATCTCATCTATTGCACCTGTTGATCTTGTGCAGACTTCATCACTTTACAGACTGCATACAGCACCTGTGAACCTTGTGCAGATTAGGTCACCTTTCACAGATTGCAAATAGCACCTTTGAATCTTGTGCAGACTATGTAAGCTTTCACAGATTGTACAGAGCACCTTTAAATCTTGTGCCAACTAGGTGAGCCTTTAACATATTGCATAGTGCAGCTGTGAATCTTGTGGAGACTATGTAGCCTTTTACAGAATGCATAGAGTACCTGTGAATCTTCTGCAGATTCAGTAATCTTTCACAAAGCTCAAGCATCTCTTTTCAGTTCTGGGAATGGAACGAAGTACCAAATGCCATGGATGACACTGCTGCTGCACATGTGATTATAGAAGCTGCTTTGGTATAGAGTTAGTGGTTGGAGTTGAGTGTAGCTATGAGCAATTCCCAAGTTTGCAGAATTTGGGACTTCGACCGTTGCTCTGGCCACTGTTCTTGTTATTCGAGGTTTTTCCTCCTAGCAGTTGCATCAGTGAGACTGGTATGTACATAATGCAGTGCTGAAGACTTACAGATTCTTTGAATCCCTAGGCTTGGATAAATGGCAGCCAGAGCTTTGAGAGAAAATGTGACAAGAACTGAAATTGCTGCAGGTATTCTGTCATATTGAACTATTTCAGCAGTACTTTTTATAGGGATGATCATCTCCTGCAGCCATGGCATTGATTTTTCTCACCGAGTCTTACCATGAAGATTGCACTAAGGATTATAGCTTATTACCAGGAGTGGAGTTATCTACATGAATTTGACATATGTGAGAACCCTTTAATTTGACTTCCATACCTGCAGGGACAATGGTTTCTTCCATAGTTGGTCACTACATACAATGGATGAGCAGGGGCCATTTGCAATCTGAATTCAGAACCTCAATATCTAATGTGGTCATTTCCTTGTTCAGCACAGTTGAGAGTATATTTGTTGCCAACAAGATAAACATGGGACAGGCACCTGCTAACTAGATTCTTCTGGAGTGAATACAGGTTTTTGATGCTAACCTCTGCTGATGGGAAACAGGAAGCTGATAAAGAGGCCAAAACCTTTTTCAAAATAAGTCTACTCTCACCTTTTTTCAACACACACTGAGGCTCTTCCTCCAAGAGCTCACTCAGCAAATGTGTGTAGATACTTGGCAGATCCACAACTCACAGAAAAGACAATTGTCTGCAAATGTGAATTGGATTCTGCACCTATGACTCAGAATTGCTGATGACCTCGTGTAGAGAAACTAATTTGAGAATCCAAACCTCTATTGTGCTTAAAAGAGTTCAAAATAATACAAATGGCATTTGCAATGACTCTTCATAGGAAAATTATGAGACAGGAGATAAAAAAATAATGAATAGTCCCCAGCCAAGGACAAAAACAACTGCTGCCACCTCACCATGAATGAATATCTTGAGAGAGAAGATTTCACCTCAAGTAGGTATGACCAGGACCAAGAACAAGCCAATCGTAACTGCCCCCCTATCAAACCATAGATGTTACTTTTTCTTCTTCTTGCTCTCAAATGCTTTGGAAATGGCCAGCCAGGAGTGTATGCCGATACATAGGGGCATCACAATCCAGATGCCATTCATGAAGATGAAGTAAAACCAGAAATAAACAGGCTCTGGTGAACTAATCTCCTCTCCATCTAATATAACTGTGATGAAGTACACAAGATCGCCATATAACTGTGCCACAGATATTACCAGTTGTAATGTGTGCCGATATGTTGTTTTGGCACCAATTGCATACCTGCAATCCATCATCAAATGTGTCATACATAATCCAACACTGTCCCCTATTGTGTCCTGTATTGTTCTCCCAACCTCTCAACACCTTATTGAAACACTGCATCTTCTGCACAAGTACTTACTAGCAGAAAGTCCTTCTGACATACACATTAACATGTTCCCCAACTAAGGAAACACATATGAAGGGCTCCTCAATAGTCTTTGAAGATTCTTTTGGAGCAATCACAAACAACACTACATATCTGAGACTGCCCAGAGTAACATGGAATGGGGGCATCTGTAGGCATACACTGCAAGTAGACAGCCAGGACCCACAAGAACAGCTGTAAGGCCTTCTACACACACAACTGCAGAATCACGTCCAACATAACGGGAGTCAGCCTTGCTGTACTCCTTCCCTGCAACATATCAACACACACCTACATCAAGCAATTTTCAAAGGAATTTTCTGACTTAAATTTTTGGTGTCCAAAGGTGCTACTGTAAAAGCCCAGATGGCAGTGAAAATGTACTAATTTGCTATGAAGCTTAGTTCAATTCTGTGCACAAGGTACAGGACTTCACTGGAAACCATCAAAAACAGTTGTACAAGCTAAAGGTTCTAGCAACTGATTCCCAAAGTTGTTTCTACAGTGCTACACATGCTCAGAGCAGAAACATGGACCCTGTATATAAGAGTCCACTAACAGCCAATGTTGTACAAGAGACAAAAAGCTTGCTCCAAACAAGCTAAATGCTTTGCAGTAGATTAGAAAGTTTCAATGCTAATAAATCACTTAGTTGTAGAAAGAATGGAAACTGCATGATTCTACTCCTAGGATAGAGACCACTTTATACTCAATGATGTCATGTCATGTCATGTTCACCAGCTAAACTATGTTGGAGTGCAAGAGAGTAGTGACATACAAACTTCTGCAAGAAAATTTGGTACAGAATATGTGTAGAAGTTTGCATCGAACGCAAAGTAGCCCTCAAGAACAATGTGAGTAAACCCACAGAATGCAAACCAACACATCAAACTTTTGTCAAGTTTGCTCACTCTTCCAAATGTTCCTGCACGCAACATGCAGACGCAGAAATGCAGTTGAGTTCAGAGGTCCAGAAATGTCCATTTGTTGCCCATAGAGAAGTCCCAAGGGGCACGAATCCATCCCCCCTTAAATTTACCATCAGCTCCACTTCCTGTGTCTATTCACACAGTGAGGTTAAGAAGCAACCATTGAACTTGATTCAGGAGGTTGTCAGCACTCACATCCACCTCGAACCACCTCGAACTGTAAAAATATCTCAAAACTATTGCACCCTGCAGATTACATGTGATCCTAAAATGGCTTTAGGGTTTGCCCTGAGAGATGCTGATATGATCAACGGCATTAGTTTCCTATTCTCCCAATGAACTTCAATACCTGGGTGAGATGAAGGGCACGGCACTGCATTAGCTCTCTGTGCGCATAGTCAGCAATTCTACTTTCTCACATTTTGCAGCAGCCATCACCACTCAGGGCTTCCTAGCCGCATGTCACAAGCATATGTAACAATCAGAAATCCACCTCTCACCATATGAAATCACATTCCCCACGGCTTAATCCAAGCTATAAACCTGACCTACTGAATGGATCTTCCGTGAAATATATTTGCAGCAGATCATCGACTTAGTTTTCCGATCATACCGCTCACTATTTCAATCTTCCTATCTCTCTACGTCTACTCCTCCTCGTGTGGCTCTTGCAGGCGGCGGCAGCAGCTCCTCAGATCACGAATAACCACCATTATGTCCTTTTATTCTTCTAGTTTCCGCACCAAACAGAGAGAGCAGAAACGAGAGGCAAAGGGAAGACCCAAACCTGCTAAGGCCCACACAGCGAACACAAGGATGACCGAAAACGATCCGAAAGTTGCGAGAATAAACGACTGCGTCATAGTCGCCTCTGCGAAGCCCGGAAGCTCCAGCGTTTTCGGATAGTATGGGTGCAGCTGCTGCTGCACGCTGGTCGCCATCTCTGCTACTGCTGTACCTCTCTGTCTCTGTCTCTTCTCTTCTGTGTTTCTTTCTCTCGGCAGCTCCCTCCTCTTATCTCTCGTCCGAATGTAAGCTCCTCTCTCTCACTAGATCTAAGGGACGACACAAACACATTTGAGCCCCTTACTGAAGGACTCGTCATTTTTCCTTTTCCCCCGTTTAAGGAGCGGGAAGCTTTGTCTTCGGAATATACCGGATAGCACTGTGCCAAAGGTGGTATCCTCCGGGTATCACTGCACCGAATCCTTGCATTCTAAGCATGTACCAAATACCTGGAAACTTTGTCTGCCAATACCAGAGTAAAAACCAGTGTTTTGTGTATAAATGGTTTGAGCTTACACTCTGTGTAAGTATAAATCCCATAATGAAATTTATTTACACTCTGTGTAAGTGTCTAATATCGATTTAGATTCGTGAAAGAGTACATGAAGAACATGAAACATGTAAATGTGAAATTGTGTACATTTATTTTAAGCTGTGTAAAATAGTGTAAATGTAAAAATCAATACATTTATATGGTTTTATATGACTATGTAAAACAATGTAAATATTTTTTAGGCAAGGGAGAGTTTCATAATGTTTTTGGTGATAGGCCAATCAAATGGCCCATTGCAAAAGAAAAACCCATCAAAACATGCACTCACAATTAATTAATATGGATTTGCAAAAAGATATGATCATTAAAGGTGTATAATAAAAATATAATAAAATTATTTGTAAAATAAAATATATATAGCATCAGAACACTAAGTTTGATCATAAACAGGCTGAGGTTAAAAGAAAACCTAAAAATAACATTCAAGAAAGGGGGGGAGACTCAGAAAACCATCAATTTCTGTGATAAACTGAGTTTCAACTTGTCTTTCATTTATCCTGAGCACCTCCACTGCTGTACATATATTTTCACTAGTGGGTACCTTCGGCCACTGTGAAGTCCCCCAGTTTCTTTAAACTTGGTTCATGTTTTAGTTTTTTTAGAAACTTTTAACTTTTTTATTTATTTTTATTTTTATGTGTTTTATATTTTTATTATTATTTTGTATAATAAAAATAAAGTGTTTCTTTTTCATTTATATATATTTATTTATTTGGATGCAAGTTTGAAGTTTGGAAAAAGAAGACACACCTCATTTTTTTTCAAGTAGGGTTTTTCTTCAATATTTATAAGTTTTATTTTTTTTTATTTTTTACTCTTTATTTGGTTTCTTCATTTTTGGAATTTTTTTTTCTTTTAAAATTATTTTACTGTATTTCCCTTTCCTTGTTTCATTTGTTTTCATTCCTTTTTTTATAGTTTTTGCATTTTT
>Ga0209208_10000702_pt1 | contig 45036 bp, 27 predicted proteins | sample S1TSphfallax_3_FD_187694 | JGI IMG/M metagenome (GOLD analysis project Ga0209208, IMG submission 187694) | Host-associated microbial communities from peat moss isolated from Minnesota, USA - S1T2_Fd - Sphagnum fallax MG (SPAdes) (version 2) | ecosystem: Host-associated > Plants > Peat moss >...
TAAATTAGGCTAAAATTAACAATGGTTGAATTAAGTTATGCTAAACTAAATTAAATTAAACCATGGTTTAAATATGTTTAATCTTATTTTATTTTGGAATTTTTTTTCAGAAAATGTAAATTTGATTTAAATTATTTTTCAAAATCAATTAATATGATAGTATTAAATTTCATTATAAATAATCATAATTATTAATTAAACATTTATTCTAATTATAGTGATAATCAATTATATGTATATATATTCAATAGGTATTATATATTTAAATTTTATTATTTATGTTAAAATACTAATTTAAATAGGCTACACTAATAACCTACAAGTATATAAACATCTTAAGTTAATTTTAATTTAAGCTAGATAATAATATTAAAATAATATTATCATTAAATAATCATAATTATTTAAAATATCCTATAATCATCTTTGAAGTGCAAAAGAAAAGGAGTAATGAAAAACTAACAAGAAGAAAAATAAGTTTTCCAAGTTACAAAACGTTTTTGTTTTTTTTTTTCCTTTGGACCCCTCCTACTTTCAAACCTCATAACTTTCTTAGTTCTTATTCATTTTAAACGATTTAATGTGCTATAGGAGCGCCACCTGAAGTCCTACAAATCACATTGGATCTTTAATAGCAAAAAAACAACATAAAATGAACTTTCTGGATGTTTAAGAACCGGCCTTTGTAGTGTTCAGTAGTTTTTTTTTTGGAGTTTTTGACCCCCTTTACTTTGGGGGGCCATAACTTTCTCATTTCTAATCTGTTTTCAATGATTCTTAGTTTGTTAGATGCGCCAAGAGGAGGGCTTCAAGTTTGCTTTGGACACAAAATGCAATAGAGCCCTGCCCTGGCTGGTATAATCTAATACAGTAGTTGCATGTAATGTGCAACTAGGTTTATTCATGAGGTTTGCAATGGAATGTTTTAACCCATATCCTTTGGCTTCAAATTCTATTTGGCTCAGCATATAACTATGAGCAATAGCTATGTATTAGCCAAGCATTAAATGCCATTGGGGATGAGTGAATGAAAAAAGCTTGACCCTTGTGAAATGGTTAAACCTAAAAATAAAATCGGATTATTTTAAACCTACCTATATAACTCAAGCCTAACTACTTTTTAACCTACTTGCATGCCTAAGTAAACCTATTTAGTAGGGTTTAATTATTACCTACCTACCTATACACCATGTGTCAATATCTAATTAACCATATATTGGACGATTTATATTTCATTGATTAATATTTAAAAATTTAAAAATAGGTGGGTTTTGATTACCACGTGTCACCATATAATTGGTGTTACATGAACACGTGTCAAATGGTTAATGAACGTTCCATGGTGTGCCACGTGTCATCATCTTAGTGGTAGAAACTTCAATGATTGAGATTAATCCAATGAATTTTTAATTTTGAGAACACAAAAAATTTAAATAGTGACACGTGTCCATAAGTTAGTTGTTTGATTTTTAAACATGTGTCATATTTTGATTAGTTGCATTGTAGTTGCAAGGAGAGTTGCACATAAGGTGCAATTACATTTGGATTTATATGTATGTATGAACATGTATATTAAGACCGTATATACATGTTGCATACGTAATGTCGCATGCAACTGGATGTCATGTGCAACTTGTCTTATGCAATTACACAAATTTGCAGTTGCATGTGTCGCATGTAACTGAATTTTAATTGCAAAAGATAGTTGTAAAACCCAAAATTTCTAGTAATGTTTATTAGTAAATTTAGCTTGCCCATTCCCTTAAGGATAATAAGTTGTAAAACTCATATGCTTCAATAATAAATGATATGTTATATACTTGATGGCATCATTAATGAAATGAAGTCCCTAATCTATGACTATAATCAAAGGACATCTAAACCTAGTTAATATGCATTCATAAAGAAATTTTGTTATGACTACTACAATATTAGTTTTCAATGCTATTGCTTCCACCCACTTGGTAGCATAATTAGTGGTAACAATAATATATTTGTTCCTTGCATATATTTTTGCTAACTTAATTGGCACCACAAAATCAAATCCCCAATTCATAAATGGTTCCTCTATAAGACTTTGAATTGTCAATCCTCCTGTTTTTTGACATGCATCACAAGATCTACAATAATCATGCACATCTTTGTACAAAGTTGGCCACTAGTATCCAACATCCAATATCTTCTTATGCATTATTTCAATTGCAAAATGCCTTCTTAAAGGTCCTTCATGCAATTCTTTCATCACCATTTGTGCTTTTGTTGTTGTCAAACATCATTGTAGTCTATTGTCTTGGCCCATTATGTACAATTCACCATTCTTTAATACGAAAGGCTTTGTTTCCCTGACCAATTTCTATTTTTGTTATACTGATAATGTGCCCTCAATTTGTCCTATTTTCAAAATTTCTTTTACATCATTTAACCATTTAGGCTCAATGTAAAACAAACTTACATATGTGGTTAGATCATGCACACATGTGGGTTTTGTAATATTTGGTGGTCTTAACAATGCATTTGCAACTTCATGAATTTTGGCTAGCTTATACATTACTTTGAAATCATATTTTATGAATAATAACAACCATTTACCTATTCTCTCTGAAACTTGTGGTTTGTTGACCAAATATACCAATGCCATATGATCTACATAAAAAATAAACTTATTGCCCAACAAATAATCTCTAAACTCATGCAAAGCAAAAACCATTGCGAAAACCTTTCTTTTTGTTGTGTTATAATTTTGTTTTACTTTATTCAAAAGCCTAAAAACATACACTACTAGTTGATCATTCTTCCTTGTTACATTCTAAAATAACATGGCCCCCACAACCAACAAGGATGTATCTATATGAACATGAAACTCCACTTACTAGTTTGGTGATATTAATATTGGTGCTTCAATATGCTTATGTTTCATTAATTCCTAAGTTTTTTGACATTCTTTTGTCCAAAGAAAAGTTTATGTCTTTTTAGTAAGTTTGGTGATAGATGCCATGCTAATAACAATTTTTTTAATAAAACATTTGTAAAATTGTGTCATCCCATTGAATCACTACTACAAAAGTGGGGTGCAATTTACTAGCCTAAATCACTAGGGACCTTCAAAGTGAAATAACTTCATTGCATTTTACTGATTTCATTGTGGTGAAAGTTATTTCACTATAATATCACTATGTAGACATCATGTTTCATTACTAGTTAACATAATTCACTATTATAATTTACTATAATAAATATATTTATTTATAGGTTTTTAAAAATATTTTATCTATGTTACTTTATGATATACCTTATATTATTTTAAGCTATTTTAGTTATTCTAATTTATATTCTATGTTATTATAGGTTATTATAAATTATTATACCCTAAATTATTATACGTTATTTTACCTTAAGGTATCTTAACTAGTTTATTATAAGCTTTTAAGTTATTTTAAATTAAATTATTCAACTAACTTTAGGTTATACCTTAGGTTATTTTATTTTAAATTAATACATGTTATTTTAAGTTATACTTCAAGTTATTCAAAATCATTTTACTTCATGTTATTATAAATTATTTAATCCTAAGTGTAATAATTTAAAATAATTTAAAATAAAATATAATGACCTAATGTAAAAAAACTTAGAATATAATATAATAACCTATGAAAAATAATTTTAAATACCCTACAATGTAATAACTACCAATAGCTTATGAAATTATAACATAGAATATTCAACAATGATTTATAATATAATAATCACCAATAATTGTAATATAACATATAATAACCAACAATAACTTATAATACAATAACCACCAATGGCTTACAATGAAAATAACCACCAATAGTCATTTATAGAATAGGCACCAATAGCCATTAATAGAATAACCATCAATAGCCACCAATAGCCATTAATAAAATAACCACCAATATCCATTAATAGAATAACCACCAAAAGCCATTAATAGAATATCCACCAATAGTCGTTAATAAAATAACAACCAATATTCACCAATAGAATATCCATCAATAACCATCAATAGAATAACCACTAATAGCCATTAATATAAATAACCAATAATAAACACCAATGGCCATTAATAGAATAACCACCAATAGACATTAATAGAATAACCACTAATAACCATTAAGAGAATAACCACCAATAGACATTGATAGAATAACCACCAATAACCATTAAGAGAATAACCACCAATAACCATTAAGAGAATAACCACCAATAACCATTAAGAGAATAACCACCAATAGACATTGATAAAATAATCACCAATAACCATTAAAAGAATAACCATTAATAGACATTGACAGAATAACCACCAATAACCATTAAGAGAAAAACCACTAATAGACATTGATAGAATAACCACTAATAGACATTGATAGAATAGCCACCAATAACCATTGATTGAATAAGCACCAATAGACATTGATAGAATAACCACCAATAGCCATGAATGAAAAAACCACCGATAGAATAACCACCAATAGCCATTGATAAAATAACCACTAATAGCCACTGATAGGATAACCACTAATAACCACCGATAGAATAACCACCCATAGCCACCGATAGAATAACCACTAATAGCCACCGATAAAATAACCACTAATAGCCACTGATAGAATAACCATCAATAGCCACCAATAGAATAACCACTAATAGCCACCGATAAAATAACCACTAATAGCCACTGATAGAATAACCATCAATAGCCACCAATAGAATAACCACTAATAGCCACCGATAAAATAACCACTAATAGCCACTGATAGAATAACCATCAATAGCCACCAATAGAATAGGTACCAATAGCCATTAATAACCATCAACAGGCTTAATAAAAGAACAACCAATAGCCATATATTATAATTGCTTAGGATTGCCAAAAATAATCAAAGGTGAAATAATTTAAATTAATGAAAAATAGTCATATAATAATTGAAAGTAGCTTAACATAAGTAATAATATTATATTAATAAAAAATTATCCATTTATTAAATTAAAAAAATAAAAGAATGGTCATTGAAATGTTTTTGAATAGTGATATTCAACCTTTTTTTTTGTTCAAATTATTTTAAACTTTCGAAAGGAAATAAATGTAATTATGTACATTATTGAAGTTTTTAAAAAATAAAATTCGAATCATTTCATTTGAACAAAATCACAATAAGATATGAATTTTCAAAGTTTATGTTTTTGTAATGTTTAAAATGAAGTATTTGATAAATAGAATGTAATGTAACATATTATCACAACAAATGGGGTGGCTTGATGGTAAGGGTAATTGCCTCCATTCCAGAGGTCAAGGGATCAAACCTCATGAATGGTGTTGTGTGTGGTCAACAATGGTATGTTGACTAAATATTCCCCTATCGAATTCCTATAATAGGTGCCTAGGTCGATTATGTGGCCTACCTAAAGTAAATTTTTAACCTAACCTAGGTAATGACACGTGTTAATAATCATAGGTTAAAAATTTATGAAATTATCAATAATATTATATATTAAATAATTAAAATCTAATTGATTTCGATGCTAGTCAGTTAATTAATTAGCAAATGAATGGTTTAATAAATTTGTATTTCATTAGAAAGTAATCTTGTTTCACTAAGTACTAGTGAAACAATTCATTGTCCGTAGCAACTGGTCCTCGTCACTAAGGGGTTAAATAATTTCACTAGGTAAAAATGTCCAAATTCACTCAAAACCTAGTGAAACTTAAAATGAACTGAGACACATTTCCTAGTAGTGAATATTTAAATCTATTATGGATTTTTGGGTGGTGGCATGTTTACTATTGCTTATTTATTCTTTGGATCTAATAGTTTCCCTTCTTTGGAAATAATAAAACCCAATATCATCCTTGAAAATACCACAAATGCACATTTGTCTGGATTCATATTAATGTCATATTCTTTGCACTTTTGAAAACATAATTTGAACTTCTACATATGACTTTCCATGTCATTATACATTATAAAATCATCCAAAAATATCTTCATAAAATTGTCTAAATATTTTTTGAATGTTTTGGTAACAACTTTATGATATGTTGGAGGTTCATTTTTCATTCCAAATGGCATCACCTTCCGTATAAAAGCCCTTTAGTTTGTAACAAATCCAGTCTTGTATCTATCCTCTCGAGCTATAGATATTTGATGATATCTTGAATATCCATCTAAGAAAGAATATGCTTCATACCTTGCTACTGACATGCTCCCAAGTTCCTAGTTAAACCCAAGATGGTTATGAATTACTCAAACAGTGGAATTGTGAGGAACTCAAGGCATGCTCCTAGCTCTCAGCACTAAAAGGGTAAAGGGGCGTGCTAAAGTTCCGGGATGGGACTAGGAAGAGCGACAAGCTTTAGTTACTTATTCGAACCTGCATCAAACCAACCAACAAGTTGGTTAATACCATTTCTAGAGCACCTTTGGTGCTAGGACAAGCCACAGGCGACTTTGGACTCACAAGACTCACCACGACCCGGATTCGAGGGAAGCCACCACCTTCCCCCATATAGTATTCTCTATGCCTCCCCACGACACCCACATCTGAATGGCTTTTTGTCTTGGGACTCCCAAAGAGGAGTCCTGAAATTGCCACGGTTTGGACTCCTGCAACTTTGTCAGACTATAATTCTTTGCTTAGACCTCCGATTGGGACGAGGTTTAAAGTAAAGTTGTAGCTAACATCGAAAGCTTTCCAACGTTGTGTCGCACTCCTCTTGCATGCATTGGGTCGGGTCGATTCCCAACTTTTAATAGTCGGGAGTCAAACTACCAGTTTGACTCCCAACCTTCTTTTTGCCATAACTTGTTCTACAAATGTCCAAATGGCTCATGCGAACCCATTTTTGACATTTACACTTTGATAGCAATGATATAAAAAATGCCCCAATGCGAAGTGTTTTGACCCCTACAATCGAACTCTAAAGTTTTGGGAGTCCCGTAAGACTCCCAAGTCCCCATTTCGGAAGTGTGAGCCTCATCCTCACACTCTCTCAAAGTAGGGTTGCGACAGCTACCATTTTCAACACTTCATCCATAAAAGGTAATGGGTATGGATCCTTTTTTTTCCTTCTTCGTCTTCTAGTAATTTAATTGCACAAGGAAGGATTGCATAACCTTCTTCTTCAGTTTCTCCATTAACAAATTAAATTGATTCCTTAACATGATTGGCAAATGTTAGTAATACATTTTTGTATTGTTCTAGATTCTTGTCCTACTCCATTAATATAAATACGATGTAAAAATATTAACTAGAACATCTAAATTATTGTTAAAGAATTCTTTATTAATGTTGAAGAACTACATTTTGCCATTATGCCATTATTGAATTAAGACTAGTAACAACAATTAAGAAAATGTTCAAGCTTCAATAAATCATAAAACATACATGCCATGTTTATTTCACATAGAAGTTTTTTTCATTCAAAAACACTATTACCATTGTTGCCAAAAATGTCCTTATCATCCCTTCGCTAAGTCTCTTATGATAACCCTTTAGCAATTATACAAAACATTTGTAACCACTTCGTGCCATATTGATAGGCAGTTGCCCTATCTATTTATCATGTTAACATAGTGAACTTATTATCTATTAACACTATCTATTTATCATATCATCACAATGGACTTACTATGTATGGTCTTATCAACATACCACGGTTTGACATTTTTCAAGAGAGACTTGGCTAAATTTGTCTAGTATTTCTACTTTCAACTAACATGCCTAAGTATTCCCCTTATAAGGGAGCCAACCCAAGGGGGACATTAATGGGAAGCCCAAAAGAACATGTTTCAATTGCAATGAAATGGGACATTATTCTAAGGATTGCCCCAAGCCCAAACAAAACAATGGGAGTTCCAAGGTAATTGCCCCTATTGCCAACTTAATCCAAGGTGAACATAATCATTTTATTTTCTTAAAAGGAAAGGTTTCTAAATGGGAAGTGCTATGTCTTTTAGATGTAGGAGCCTCCCACAACTTTGTAGCTTGAGATAATGCCAAATGAATGGAGTTCCAATTGGAGGATTTGAAGGCACCCATTGAGGTGCACTTTGCGAATGAGGTTCCCCATCCAATCATGTTGTAAGTGAGAGACATGTCTTTTTAATTGGGGAATTGGAGAGGAAAGGTGGATTTGTTGGTTTCCACTTTAAGGGGAATGGAATGCATTTTGGGAATGGAATTCATCACCCATAACAATGTGCTCATAGAAGGGCACATTAGGCCAGTCAAAATCCCATTAACGACTTATTTGATCAACTTTATGACATGTGGTTTATAGCAACTTTATGGAAGAACATGTGGAGCATCTTCAAAAGGTATTCCAAAGTTTGAAAGAAAACACATTGTATGTTAAGTTCAAAAACTGTGAATTCGGGGTGATGGAAGTGGATTTCCTTGGACATAGGATCACCCACGAAGGCTTGAAGATGGATGACCACAATGTGAAGGTAATTTTGGATTGGGAGCCACCTAGGTCGTTTCCTGTTTTAAGGTCATTTTTAGGATTATCTTCCTATTATCACAAGTTCATCAAGAACTTTGCAAAGATAACCATGCCTTTGACAAACCTTTTGAAGAAATCATTTAAATTTTTTGAATGGGATGAAGCATGTGATGCAGCCTTCGAAACCTTGAAAGGCATTTTAGTGAAAACATCGATGTTGAAGTTGCCCAACTTTGACAAGGATTTTGAGATCCATTCCAATGCCTCTAACCTTGCAATCAAGGGAGTTCTAGTGCAAGGTGGAAGGCTAGTTGCATTTGAAAGTAAAAAGTTGAGCAAAAGGGAACAAAAATGGCCACAACATGAAAAGGAAATGTGGGTTATGATACATTGCCTCAAGACTTGGGGTCATTAAATAGGCTCCAAAGATGTGGTGGTGTGGACCAACAATGTCACCTTGAAATACTTTGTAACTCAACCAAAGTTGTCATCGAAATAAATGAGATGGTAATACACATTGGCCTTGTTCAATGTGGACATTCGGCACAAGCCTGGGAGGGATAATGCGATGCTCGATGCACTAAGTTGAAAACACTAACTTAAGGTGTTGTATGTGGGGGAAATGAAGCCTCAAAAGGAAGTTTGAGTAACTAGCCATTGTGATGAGTTTGCCAAGGAAATAAAACAAAACATTTAAAAAGGAATCAAATCACACTTCCGTTTGCAAGATGGATTGTTGTGGTATAAAAAGATTTGGCTTTATGTTCCAAAAAAGAGGTTTAGGGATGTGTTCTTGAATGAATGTCATGATGGGCCCCTTGCAAGCCATGGTGGTTATCGTGACCTTAGCCTTGGGCTTGCAACGAACACAAGGGCATGGAAAGGTGTTGGTTAGGAAGGCAACCCAATAGTCACATTCACATTCACATTCTTGAGAGTGAAAGAAAGTGTGAGGGAATGAGCCCACACATTTCTAGGTGGATTCCCACTTTGGGAGTTGGAGTCCTTGACGCGCCCTTAAGTCCCTTATTGGACCCACTTGAGGGTCCAACTATGTAGAGTTCCGGAAAGTTGGGACTTGAGGGTCACTCCCGACTTCCAGCACTAGAAAGGGGTAGAGGGGCGTGCTAGAAGTCCCGGGATTAGACTAGGAAGAGGGACTAGATTATCAAGCTTGAATCTACATCCAAAACTAACCACAAAAAGGTTAGTTCACATTCGGGAACACCCTTGGATGTTGGGACAAATCACGGGCACTTTGACACACTTGACTCACCACGGCCCGGATTCGGGGGAAGCCACCACCTTCCCCCATATAGTATTCTCTGCAGCTCCCCGCGGGAGCTACATCCGAATGGCACATTTTCCCGGGACTCCCAAGGAGGAGTCCCGAAACTGTCCCGGGTTGGACTCCCGGCACTTTGGACACTCACAACTCCTGGCTCCAACCTCCGATTGGAGTGAGGTCTAAACCAAAGTTGTAGCTCTCCTCAAGAGCTTTCCAATGCCCTATCGCACTCCATCTGCAAACGTTGAGAAGAGGTCGATTCTTGACTTTTAGTGGTCGGGAGTTAAACTGCCACTTTGACTCTCGGCCTTTCTTTTGCCCATAACTTGGGCTGTAGATGTCCAAATGGTTCATACGAGGCCATTTTGGACATCTACACTTCAAGAACTTTTCATTGATCTAAAGAACACCCCAATGTGAGGTGTTTTGACCCCTGCTGTCGAGCTTTAAAGGTTCGGGAGTCCCAGAGGACTCCAAGTCCTCAACTTTGGGAGAGTGAGTTTCATCCTCACACTTGGCCAAAGTGGGGTTGCGACAGTCCTGATGGATTTCGAATCTTCAAAGAGTTTTTTAAGGGGTCAAAACCCATTAGATTGAAGACTTCCTTATATCATTGGAAATATTTTAAGATGAATATGTCTAAAATGAATTTGCATGATCCATTTGAATACTTAAAACATAAGTTATGGCCAAAAGAAAGACCAAGGAGTCAAAATGTCCATTTGATTCTTGACCACTAAAAGTTAGGAATTGCATTAAGTTACATGAGTGTTGTAGGCATGCCACATATCGTTGGAAAACTTTCGACAAGACCTAAAACTTTGCTTACAACATCACCTCAATAAAAGTTATAAACAAAAAATTATATTTGTCGAAACTCGTGGGAGTCCCAATTTCACAAATTGTTCAACTCTCGATTAAAGAGTCCCATGAAAAATGTTTTTTTTATGTAGCCTTCGTGATGTGTCACAAAAAATACTATAAGGGGGATGGTGGTGGCTTCCCCCAAGTCTAAGCCATAGTGAATTTTGTGAATTTGTATTTGCATGTGGCTGATCTATGCACCAAAAATGTTCCAACTATGCACTAATTGACTTGTTGTTTGGTTTGTGCAAATTTATATGTGATGCAGCCCCAAACTCTTTGAAAGACCCGAATGCGAATATGAAGGTGAAAACATCAGAAGAAGGAATTAGGGTATGTTCCTTAGTTCACACCACTTCGGGGGTAAAAAAGCCATGCAGAATTTTAGAACGAGGATTAAAATAAGTGACAAGTGGGTCAACTATTTATATGGACCTATACAAATCAAACAACAAGTTGGTTAGTGCATAGTCAGAACACTTTTGGGGCACGAACGACCCATGGGCACACATGGATTTAGAAGACTCACTAGGGCTTGGATTTGGGGGAAGCCACCACCTTTACTTAATAATATTCTTTATGATTAGCCATAAAAAGCTGCATCCAAATGTCATTTTGTCCCAGGACTCCCAATGTCATGACCCTAGTCTTGGGCTTGTGATCAAGGTAAAGGCTTGTAAAGGTGAGGGCCGAGAATGAAATTTAAGGTCACATTTTATGCTCTTAAGAATGTAGGAGAATGTGAGAGAATAAACCCACAAACTCCAAAGTGGGTTCCCATTTTGGGAGTGGGAGTTTTGATAGACTCTCGAATATTCAAAAAATGATTTCAAGAGTCAAAACTCATAGGATTAAAAAATTCATTATACCATTGAAAAGATTTCAAAATTCATACATCTAAAATGGTCTTGCATGGCTCATTTGGTTGCTTAAATTATAAATTATGGCCAAAAGAAGTTCCGGGAATCAAACTACCAACTTGACTTCTGACCACTAAAAGTTGAAAATTGCCTTGATTTATTTGTGTGAAGGTGGCATGCCACATACCATGGAAAATCTCTCGATGAGAGTTACAACTTTGTTTCAAACCAACTTGTTGTTTAGTTTATGTAAGTCTATGTGAATAATTGACCTGCTTGTCACTCTTCCTAGTCCTTATCCCAGAATTCTAGCATGCCCTTCTTACCCCCAAAGTGTTGTGAACTAGGGAGTGCATCTCAACTCCTTCTTTCATTGTTTTCACCATTGGACTCATATTTGTCTTATGAGGAGTTTGGAGGTGCATCACCCAAGTTGGGAGTCCCAAAAATTTCAAAATTGGGATTCCTAGCACTTTGGAGGTTAATAATTTCTTGTGCAAACCTTCGATTGAGGTGAGGTTTAAAGCAAAGTTATAGCCCACGCCCAGATTTTCTGAACAATATGTGCCATGCCACCTACACACACGTAATTCGAATTAAATTTTTACTTTTAATGGTTAGGAATCATTTTGGCACTTTGATTCCCGACCTTTTTCTCAACCATAATTTGTCTTTGAAGCACTCAAATTGGTCATACGAACCCATTTTAAATATCTAAGTTTTAATATCTTTCTAATGGTATAATGAAATTTTTAATACAATGAATTTTGAACCTTAAAATTGTTTTATGAGGATTTGAGACTCTATAGGGACCTCATAGGGACTCCAATTCCCAAAGTGGGAGTCCACTTTGGAATGTGTGGGCTCATTTCCTCACATTTTCTCACATTCTTGGGAGTGTGAATGTGATTCACGGGTTGCACTTTTGGCTTGCACCTTTCCATGCCCTTGTTTTGGTCGTAAGCCCAAGGCTAAAGTCATGACAATTTGAATAATTGACTTGCTTGTCACTTGTTTTAGTCCCCATCATGGAACTTCAACACCCTCTCACCTCGAAAGTGCTGCAAGTTAAGGAACATACCCCAACTCTTTGTTCTTTAGTTGTTTTCAATTTAGGATTTACATTTGAATATTTCAAAGAGTCTGAGGGTGTGTTAATGGTGCATTTGTGCAAAGTGCACCATAATATTCTTAAAAAAAACCTATTTATTGGTTTAATTTGAAAAAAAATGTGATGGAATCCATGAAGACTTGTTTGACTTGCCAACAAAATTAAACATTTAGTAAAAAACAAAATAGGATTATTATAACCGTTATTGATTCCTAAAGGGATGTGGGAAAGTGTGTCCATGGATTTCATTGTGAGTTTGACACCGTCAAGGGATTTGATGTGATCATGGTGGCAGGGGATCGATTTAGCAAGATGGCACATTTCATTCGCACTAAAGAAAGTTCCACGACGTTGTGAGGTGATTTCTTGTCTTTTTACCGGTGGTTCTTTGAGGTGACTATACTTGAAAGTACATATTCTACTAGTGAAGGAAAAAAGGTACAAGTGTATTTCTAGATGTTAAGTTGCGTTTATAATTAAAACTAGATAGCTTGCTTCCTATGCATGATTTACAATTTAAAATTGATAAATATATCTTCCAAGCTTAAACACTCTAAATCCTAAAATTTTATTTTAAATTGTCACCCCTTTAAATTAAGTTTTAAGGATTTAACACCAACTTCAACTTGGCTGTAGACCCCCAATCACTTAAAATATCACTCCTATCACATATGTTATCCAAATCGAGCTTGCTTTGCTCATTAAAAAGCTAACTACAAGGTGCATCTGCCCACCAAATTACACGTTTTACACCTAAACTAGTAGGAAGTTGTGCTACCAAACCCGAGAGGTTTTTTTTTGAAATTCCTATAAAATTTTCAAGCTCCCAACACTATCCTACTTACTTATATTCTTCAAAGTACCCCAAACATCCAACCCACTCTCCCCCTCCCACCATCTACCGAGACTCTTCATCCCTTTCCTGCCCTTTCCAAGAAAAATCACACAAGAAGAAGAAACCCAAAAATTCTTCTCCTCCAAGCTTTTCAAATTTGCTCTCCTTGTCCCATGGAAGTTGAGGAAATCCTCCCTTCTAGTCCATGGCCTCCTCATCCCTCAAAAACTAATGAAAATTGAGAATGATTTTCCTTCCAATGGATTTTAGGATGAAAATTTTTGTGCCTAATAAAACATTAAGAGGGTTCCATCCTCCAATCAAATAAAATGATAATCCTCATGACTAATGGGATTGAAGGACTCATCTTTTTCCTTATTTTGGATATCTTGATGAGGTTCTTGAGCTCAATCCTTATCCATTCCATTCGTTTGACCTTCACATCCTACTTCTTCACTATCGAAATTAGGGCTCTATGAATTCATTAGATCTAGGATGTTAAAGTTTTCATGAGGTCTGCCATCACTGCCACACATTACGCCTACCCTAATTTGTCAAATAAAAGGCATCGACCCCCTCCAAATGCAAATACCAAATTGTTCCAGCTAACCCTTTGGTTCTTGTTGATGTAGGTGAAGATTTAGTCATGACAGATGATGCTGTTATGCCCTCGAATCCTTTGGTTGCGCTAGTAGAAGAGGAAGAGCTTGAAGAAACATTGCTTGAGGTGAATGTTTTCCAACGGTCGTGCAACAAAGAACTGTTTTGAAGAGTGGTGCACACTCAAGTTGATCATTCGACATAAGATCGTCGATCGTCTCCTAACCCACACCCTTTAGCGATCTACTTAGAATTTGTTCCCGTTCATGGAGTTGCGCCAAAAAGGTTTGAAGAGTGCTAATGTGAAGATGATAATGTTCGTTTTCATTGTTGAACTTGGGTTCCCGATGACAGCCATTATTGTTGGTTATAAGGCGCAATCAACCCCCTTCCCATGGAGCATTGAGCCAAATACCTGGCTCGCACCATTCATCGCCTTTTAGATTATGAGGCAACTTTCTGTCCCTTTACTCTCGAATCTATGAGGTGACTATATTTGAAAGTACATATGCTACCAATGAAAGAAATATGAAAATGTAATTCTAGATGTTAAATTGCGTTTATGGTTGAAACCAAGTAGCTTGCCTCTTATGCATCAATCACGATTTAAATTTATAAATACATTTTCCAAGCTTAACATGCCAAATCCTAGAATTTTATGTTAAATTGTCATTCATTTAAACCAACTTTTAAGGGTTCAACACCATGTTCAACTTGGTTGCAAACCACTAGTCATTTAAATTATTATTTCTAACACATATGTTATTCAAATCTAGCTTGCCTTAACTTCCTAGAAAGCTAATTACAAGGTGCACCTTTTTATTAGATCTTAAGCTCTACAACTAAACTGGTAGTAAGTTAGGCGACTAAACCTGGGAAGGTTTTACGAAGGTAGGAAGTTTAACTTGGCTATAGACCACCAATCACTTAAAGTATTATTTGACACACTCCCAACTGCTTGAAGGACTCAAATGTGAGTCCAAGTGAAAGACAACGGAAGGAGAAGGAGTCGGGGCACGTTCCCTAGCTCACAACATTTTGAATAGTAGAAGGGCATGTTGGAGGTTCGGGATGGGACTAGGAAGAGTTGACAACCTTCACTCACTCACACGAGCCTGCACACAACTCACACAAGGTGGTTAGTGCATAGTTGGAACACCTTTGGTGCTAGGACGAACCACGGGCAACATGGACACACAAGATTCACCACGGCCCGGACTTGGGGGGAAGCCACCACCTTCCCCCATTATAGTATACTCTGCACCTTTCCACGGGGCCTACATCCAAATGGCTTTTTCTTTCCGGGACTCCCGCGTGGGAGTCCCAAAATCGCGCCAACCGGAACTCTTGCGACTTCCGGAACTCTTGCGACTTTGGAGCCCCATAACTTTGTGAGCAGACTTTGGATTGAGGGCCGATCTAAAGCAAAGTTGTAGTTCTCATTGAGAGCTTTCTAACAGTATGTTGCACGTGGTCTGTAGCTAAGTAAATCGGGTCAATTCCCGACTTTTTATGGTCGGAGTCAAACTGGCAATTTGACTCTACGCCCTTCTTTTGGCCATAACTTGTGTTGAAGATGTCCAAATGAGCAATGCGAGCCCATTTCAAACATTTAAGTTCCAAGAGATTTCCAATGATATAAAAAACGCCATAAGCCATTGAGTTTTGACCCCTCAAATCGCTCTCTGAAGTTTTGGGAGTCCATCGGGACTCCATCTCCCAAAGTGGGAATTGCCTTGGGAGTGTGAGGGTTCACTCACTCACACTTTCCTACACTCCCGGGAGCATGTGATGTGACTCTCGGGCTTCTTCTTGGCCCGCAAACTTGCAACCCCTTTGCCTTGGTCGCAAGCCCAAGGCTAGGATTGCGACATTATTCTTAACACATATGTTATTCAAATCTAACTTGCCTTAGCTCTTTAGAAAGCTAACAACGAGATGCACCTGTCTATCACATCTTAAGCTCTGTAACTAAACCATTAGTAAATTATGTTACCAAACCTGAAAGGGTTTTATGAAGGTATGAAGTTTAATTTTGTTGTAGACCACCAGCCACTTAAAATATTAATCCTAACACATATGTTATTCAAATTTGACTTGCTTTAGCTTTGTAAAAAGCTAATTACGAGGCACACCTTTTTACCAAATCCTAAGCTTTGTAGTTAAACCAATATTAAACTATGCTACCAAACCCAAAAAGGTTTATAAATTTTTTTTAAGATTTCAAGCTCCCAACACTTTCCCTACTTATTTCCATTCTTTCAAAACTATTATAACCTTTCAATTTACTTTTTTTTTTACCATCTACCAAGGACTATTCATTTTTCTCCTACCCAAAAAGGTTATGGGAGCAAGTTTTCTCAAGATTTGAGTTGAAATTAAGCCCCCAAATGATCCAACTTCACCCTTTTAAAGAGAAGGAAGGAGGTGAAGGAAGATCCCCACTTGGTGCCCAATGGAAGGAAAATGAGAAGGTTCCTTTCACCTCTTCCCACTTTCCCCTGAGCAACTTTATTTATACCTTGTTTTTTTCCCTTTGATATTAAGGTTTTACTTTACCATGGTTTTAAGTCGTTATTTACACATTTCTTCCCTTTTCCTTAGCCTATAAATTATTATTGCACACTTTGATGTCACAAGTCCCCCACACATTCATTACCAATTCGATTTGTTTGAAATTTTTTTTTCTTTTCCTTAAAATTATGGCGTCGTGTATGGCCACATCTTATGGGTTTTAAGCTGCGCAAATGAATGAGGAGTTGGCCCCAAAGTCATCTTTAAATCTTGACGTTAGACACTATTATTGGTTGCATTGTTCGATTTGCCGACTATTTTTTAATAACAAGGAAAACTACTTAGTTCGCACCATTCGACGCATTTTAGATTTCTTGTAGTTATAAACTATTATTATGGCATAGACCAAGACTTTGTGTATAATTGCAGCTCCTTGTTGAGCTTAACCATAATCTAAATAAATGTTCCATTCATTATGAAACTCATGTCGCCATTACCACCCTATCCCCCCTGTTTATTTAATTGTTAAGTTGTTTTGAATTAATCGTATGTTTATAAGGCTTAAATATTGTTTTATTTCCATTGGACCTTTCATTGACCCCCTTTCACCTACTTCATAAATCCTAAACATCATTACTACTCACTAAATACTAGAATAAGACCAATGTTTTGTTGCACACCATGAATTTTGGTGTTTGTTTCTACCCTCAACCCTCTAGAATAGGGGATGATGAATGCGTACAGTTGTGTGGGGGGTTTAAAAAAATTAAATTATAATACAATATTGGTTAGGTTAGTTCTTTTCTTCAACAAAAAGTTGGTAAACCTCATTGGCGTAATTAGGTTGTTAAAAACCCCTAATAACCTCACCACATTCAAATATCCCTAATGCAACTCTTAAAAATTGAGATTACCGGCCATGGCTATGTCGGTATGGCTCACATGGATTTCCTGAAATTGTGATTTATCCCCTTTAAGTCGTTCATTGAATTATAATTCACTTGAAGCTATTCAAGTGGAAATGTTAAGATCTATATTTGATTTTGATTATCTTTAGGGACTTGATTGAATAAGGGTGTATTAGGACTACATCATAGAAATCTTACTAGCACATCATTAGTGCTTGAAGATTATTCTAAAAAATTAATGTACTATTATCATAACAAAATGTTAGTGTTAACCATGGGTTTGAAAATTGTTCTATCTCTATTGGGTCTTTCATTGACACCTTTTCAACTACTTCATGAATCTTAACATCCTTGTTACTCATTAAATATTAGAACAAAACCAATGTTTTGTTGAGCACCACGAATTTTGGTGTCTACTTCCACCCCTAACTTTCTAAAGATCTCTCACCCCTAATTATTCAACTGAGGTCCTAAAATTATGGTTATTAGTGTTTTGTTGAAGAAAGGAACTAACCCAACACCTTATTCACCAATACTGTATTTCGAAAAAGAAAAAAACCCCCCATACAACCATGCGCATTTGTTAACCCTTATTTTAACATGAAGTTGTTACAAACCCCTAATAACCTTACCACATTCAAATATCTTTGATGGAACTCTTAAAAATTGAAACTATTGCACATGGTTGTGTCGATATGGCTCATAGGCGCAAGAGACAAAAAGGTTATTCTTCATGCACGTATTTAAACATCATGGCCTCTTTAAGGACATTATGTCGGATCAAAATCCCAAGTTCACAAACAAGTTTTAACAAGCCTTGTGTGTCGCAACCTTAGCCTTGGGCTTGCGATCAAGGGAAAGGTTTGCAAGGTTGTAGGCCAAGAGGGAAGCCCCAGAATCACACTACATGCTCCCGGGAGTGTAGGAAAGTGTGAGGGAATAAACCTTCACACTTCCAAGGGAGCTTCTGCTTTGGGAATTGGAGTCCAGCTGGACTCCTAAGTCTTCAAAGAGAAATTGCAGGGGTCAAAACTCAATGGAATGGGGATTTTCTTATATCATTGAAAATCTTTTGGAATGTAAATGTCTAAAATGGGCTCGCATGACCCATTTGGACATTTGAAACACAAGTTATGGTCAAAAGAAAGGTCGGGTCACAAATTGGCAATTTGACTCCCGACCACTAAAAGTAAAAACTCACCCCAATTTCCTCAATTTCAGATGGCATGCAATATACTGTTAGAAAGCTCTTGATGAGGGCTATGACTTTATTTTAGACTTCATTTCAATCAAAGGTCTTCATGCAAAGTTATGGGCCCACAAAGTTGCAAGAATCCTAATTGTGAGAATTTTGGGATTCCCACTTGGGAGTCCTGGGACAAAATGCCATTTGGATGTGGGCCTCGTGGAGAGGCACAAAGTATACTATAAGGGGGAAGGTGGTGGCTTCCCTGAAGTCCAGGCCGTGGTGAGTTTTGTGAGTCCAAGTTTGCCCGTGGCTCGTCTTAGCACTAAAAGTGTTCTAACTATGCACTAACCAACTCGTTATTTGGTTTTGTGTAGATTCGTGTGAGTGATTAAGTGCTTGTCATTCTTCCTAGTCCCATCCCATAGCTCCAGCACGCCCCTCTACCCTTTCAAAGTGTTGCGAACTAGGGAACGTGTCCCCAACTCCTTGCTCTTTTGTCGTTTTCACTTCAGACTTACATTTGAGTCTATCAAGGGACTTAGGAACACGTCATTGTGGAAGTGCATTGGGTAAAAGTTTAAGATGAACACCTCATTCGAACCCCAAATGGATGGGCAAATCAAAAAGGTGAACTTGTTTATTTAATAATAATTAAGCAATTATGTGTGGACCATTTGGAGTTGATTGAGTTTTGTTATAACAATTCGAAACATTCAACAACAAAGGCCACACCTTTTCAAATGATGACAGGACATTCATCAATTGTGCCTATGACTTGGGCTACAAATGGGCAACCCCAAGTGATGCAGCTGAGGAAGTACTAATGGTTACATAACTTGATGAAAAGAGGGGGTGCTTATGGGAGATGGTCAAAGCCAATTTTGAGAAAGCGCATAAACAATACAAGGATTTTATGAACAAGTCCTGATGGGAGGTGAATTTTGAGGAAGGAGATGAAGTGTGGTTGAACATAAAAAATTTCTAGTTGCCAGAAGGTTTGAACCACAAGTTTTTGTCCCCATATGTCGATTCATTCAAAGTGTTGGACAAGAAAATTTTCAACACCTACAAATTAGAACTACCTAAAAACTTTAAAATTCATCTTAAATTTCATGTTTCACTTTTAAAATTGTTTATTTTTTACGCTTCAATGTCACGACCTTAACCTTGGTCTTATGACCAAGGCGAGGGCATAGAAAGGTGTTGGCCAAGAATGTAACCTGCAGATCACACTCACACTCCTGGGAGTGCAAAAAAATATGAAGGAATGAGGCCACACACTCCGAAGTGGACTCCCACTTTGGGAGTTGGAGTCCTTATGGACTTTTGAACTTTTAAAAAACAATTTGAGGGGTCAAAACTCATTGGATTGAAAAGTTTTTTTATACCATTAAAAAGCTTTTGAAACGTAGATGTCTAAAATAGGCTCACATGACTCATTTAATTACTTATAACACAAGTTAAGGCCAAAAGAATGGTCGGGAATCAAAGTGCCAAATTGACTTTTGACTAGTAAAAGTTAGGAATCACCTTGAATTATGTGCGTGCAAGTGGCCTATTGCATATGTTTGGTTTGTGCAAGTCCATATGAATAATTGACCCACTTGTCATTCATCCTAATCCCCATCCTGGAACTCCAACACACCCTTTCTACCCCTAAAGTGTTGCGAACTAAAAAATGTACCCCAATTCCCTCTTCCATTGTTTTCACCTTTAGACTCACATTTGAGTCTTTCAAGGAGTTTTGGGGGTGCATCACTCAAGACCTAATTGAAAGTACAATTCAAAGCCTCCACCCAACTTCATTGATAATGAACTTGAGTTTGAAATGGAGGTTACATTCAAGTTAAGGCAATTAAGGGGGTGCGAACAAAAATATTTAATCAAGTGGAAAGTGCATCATCCAATAGAAGCATTTTGGGTAAATGAATTAGACATGGAGCATGCCTAAGAAACCATAAAATAATTCCACAATAGATTGATAAAGAAACAAAGGAAATGTAAAGTGTGATGAGGACATCACCTTCCTTTTAGTGGGGGAGGAAATTGCACAAATGTACCACATTAAGTTGTAAGTGAAATAATGACTAAAAATTTCCAAGAGATTCCATCATGACATAATGAATATTACTAAAAAGAGTTGTCAAATGGCATGGGACAAATGGAACTTCCTTGTGTAAGCTCAAATCAAAATTGGACTCCCACCTTTGGGTTAAGAGAAATTTTAGCCCCAAAAAAGGAAGCAAACAAGGTAAGCTTGCAAGGACATGCACATGTTGAAAGTTCATTGGTAGTGACGATTGATACATGAAGCCATGGCCTCATTCACATACTATAATCATGTAGCTTGGGACTTAAATTTTTGCAAAGCCCAAACATCGCTTCTTGTAGCTTGATAGGCATACGTTTAGTTAGGTTTGATTGTTGTGATCAAGGCGCAAGGTTAGGAAATGAATCGTGTCAAGTAAGTTAGGTCAAGATTACACTTGGCTTGAATTCTTCATGAGGGGAAGGATTGAATATTTGCCTCCCAAATGAAGGTTTTGTCAATTAGTCTAGTTTAGGTCTTTTGATGAAACAAAAGTTATGCGTTTTTCCTAAGCCCCTCTTGAACTTGCCAAGAAAATGTTGGAAATTTGGGGATGTTTAAGTTAACTTGAAGCAAGGTTTAGCCATAAAAGTCGGCAATTGATGGCCATGGATCTAAACTAAAGTAATTGAATTGAAGAAATAAATTTTAAGTGTCAATGAAGACATTGACCTATTCTTCTAATAAAGGAAAGTGTCATGACCTTAGCGTCGGGTTTGTGACCAAAGCAAAGGCATGAAAAATTGTGGGTTGGGAGTGCAACCTAGGAGTCACATTGACACCCTTGAGAGTGCGAGAAAGTGTGAAGGAATGAGCTCACACACTCCTAAATGGACCCCCACTTTGGGAGTTAAAGTCTTAATGAACTTTCGAGTTTTCAAAGAGTTGTTTGAATGGTCAAAATTCATTAGCTCCAACTATGCACTAACCAACTTGTTGTTTGGTTTTGTGCAGGTCCATGTGAGTGATTAAGTGCTTGTCATTCTTCCTAATCCCATCTCGGAACTCCACACGCCCCTCTACCCCCTCAAAGTGCTACGAGCTAAAAGCTTGCCCAACTCCTTATTTTTTCGTTGTCTTCACTTCAGACTCACATTTGAGTCTATCAAGGAGCGTGGGAGTGTGTCAAAAAGGAATTGGGGACACACTCCCTAACTCATAGCACTTTGGGGGGGTAAAGGGGCGTGCTGGAGCTCTAGGATGGGACTAGGAAGAATGACAAGCACTTAATCACAATTGGGATTCCCACAACTTTGCGATCCCATAATTTTGTGTGTAGACCTCCGATTGAGATGAAGTCTAAAGCAAAGTTATAACCCTCATCAAGAGCTTTTCAACGATATGTTGCACGCCACTTGCACGTGAGGAAATCAGGGTGATTCTTGACTTTTAATGGTTTGGAGTCAAATTGCCAATTTGTGACCCGACCTTTCTTTTGGCCATAACTTGTGTTTCAAATGTCCAAATGGGTCATGTGAACCCATTTTAGACATTTAAGTTTCAAGAGCTTTCCAATGGTTTAAGGAACTCTTCAATCCATTGAGTTTTGACCCCTACAATTGCTCTTTGAAGATTTGGAAGTCCATTAAGATTCTAACTCCCAAAGTGAAAGTTCCCTTGGAAATGTGAGGGTTCATTCTCTCACATTTTCCTACATTCACGAGAGCATGTGGCATGACTTTTGGGCTTCCCTCTTGGTTCGCAACCTTGCAAGCCCTTGCTTTGGTCGCAAGCCCAAGGCTAGGGTTACGACATAGGGGCCTTCCACAACTTCGTAACCTGAGATAATGCTAAAAGAATGGAACTTTAATTGGAAGAACTCAAGGAACCCTTTAAGGTGCATTTTGCGGATGGGGTTGCCCATCTAATCATGTTGTAAAAAAGAGACATACATCTTTAATTAAGGAATTGGAGAGGAAAGGTGAACTTGTTGGTTTCCACCTTAGGGGGAATGGACTGCATTTTGGGAATGGAATTCATCACCCATAATAATGTGCTCATAGAAGGGCACAATAGGCTAGTTAAAATCCCATAAAAAATGGGATCATTTGAATTAAGACACAGAAAGTGCCTAATGTGTGTGGGTTGATGATGCGCCCCTAAACTCCCAAGTTGGAGTTTTGAAATTCCCTAAATTAAAACTCTTGCAACTTTGGGGGCCCATAACTTTGTGTGCAAACCTTTGATTGAGGGGAGGTATAAACCAAAGTTGTAGCTCTCATCAACATCTTTCCAAAGGGGTGTGGCATGACACTTGCACTCAAGGAAATGAGGGAGATTCCTAACTTTTAGTGGTTGGGAATCAAATTGACAATTTGACTCTCAACCTTTCTTTTGGCCATAACTTATGTTTTAAGTACCCAAATGGATCATGCAAGCCCATTTTAGACATCTACACTTCAAGAGATTTCCAATAATATAATGAACTTTTCAATCCAATGAGTTTTCACTTTTGCGATCGCCCTCTGAAGGTTTGGGAGTCCATTGGAATTTAACTCCTAAAGTGGGAGCTCACTTGGGAGTGTGGGGGTTCATCTTCTCACACTTTCCTGCATTCCCAAAAGCATGAAATGTGACTCCCAAGCTTCACTCATGGCTCGCAAGCTTTGCAAGCCCTTGTCTTGGTCGCGAGCCCAAGGTTAGGGTTGCGACAATTGACCATTCACTTAATGTTAGGCAAAACTTGGGGAAAAAAATGCATGGGAGGTTGTAACATGTTATGTGTGATGTTTGTGTTAGACGAGTTTGAACCAAAAGGAGGCTACCAACTTGGTGAGTCTTCCTAAATGTGTTAAGTGAATGTTGGATGAATTTTCGAATGTGATGCCCAAAGAGCTACCTAATGAATTGCCCCTGAGAAGACAAATCGATTACGCAATTGAGGTGATGCTAGGAATGGCACCTCCCACCAAGGTCGCATATTGAATGAGCCATGAAAAGTTGAAAGAACTTAAGGTTCAACTTGAAAAACTCCTCGCAAAAGGGTTATATCAAACATGGCAAGTCACCATATGGGGCACCTTTCTTCTTTGTTCACAAGAAGGATGGGACATTGAGGATGTGTGTGGATTATAAAACCCATAATAAGGTGATAGTGAAGAATCGAACACGATTATTTTGAATTGAGAACTTGTTTGATCGACTTTCGGGAGCTAAAGTGTTTAATAGGATTAACCTATGTTTAGGATATTACCAAATTCGAATTGTGGAAGGGGACAAAGAAAAGATTGTTTACCGCACAAAGTATGGCTCATACAAATTCTTAGTGATGCCATTTGGACTCACCAATGCACTCGCCACATTTTGCACATTCATGAACGACATTTTTCGAGAGTGGCTAGATGATTTTGTGGTTGTATACAAAGACAACATTTTGGTTTATAACAACTCTATGGAGGAGCATTTGGAACATCTTTGAAAGGTGTTCCAAAGGTTGAGAGAAAACAAGTTGTATGCCAAGTTTGAGAAGTGCAAATTTAGGGTGATGAAAGTGGATTACTTTGGATTTAGAATCACGCAAGAAAGCTTGAAAATGGATGACCACAAGGTGATGGCAATTTGGAATTGGGAGCCACCTAGGTTGGTTTGCGCCTTAAGATCATTCCTAGGATTGGCCTCCTATTATTATAAGTTCATCAAAAACTTTGCGAGGATAGCCACGCCTTTGGCAAACCTTTTGAAGAAGTCATCCGGAACTTATGAATGGGATGAAGCATGCAATGAGGCCTTTGAAACCTTGAAAGGCATTTTGGTCAAAACACATATGTGAAGACTTGTTTGACTTGCCAACAAAATTGAACACTCAATAAAATTAAAAAAAAGACTTTTGTGACTGTTACTATCGCAACCCTAGCTTTGGGCTCGCGACTAAGACAAAGGGGTTGCAAGGGTGCGGGCCAAGAGGAAGCCCGGGAGTCACATCACATACTCCTGGGAGTGTAGGAAAGTGTGAAGGAATGAACCTTCACACTCTTAAGGCAACTCCCACTTTGGGAAATGGAGTCCCAGTGGACTTCCAAAATTTCAGAGAGCGATTTCAAGCATCAAAACTCAATGGCTTGTGGCGGTCTTTATATCATTGGAAAGCTCTTAGAATGCAGTTGTTTAAATTCGGCCCGCATTGCTCATTTGGACATTTGAAACATAAGTTATGGCCAACCTTGTGGAAGTGCATGGGGCCGGAGTTCAAAATGAGCACTTCATTCCAACCCCAAATGGATGGGCAAACTAATAGGGTCAACTTGGTTATCCAATAATTTTTAAAGAATTATGTGGTGAGAAATCAACAGGATTGGGTGGACCATTTGTAATTGGGTAAGTTTTACTACAACAATTTAGAACATTTGACAACGGGGGCCACACATTTTCAAATGGTGATGGGCAAGTTATTAATCATACCTATGACTTGGGTTGTGAATGGGCAACCCCTAAACGATGTAAGTGAGGAAGTGCCAATGGTCATGTAACTTGATGAAAAAAGGCAATGCTTGTGGGGGATGGCCAAGCACTAGTAAAAATTAGCTAAAACGTAACCACTTTGTTTGCAATTTACATGCGACTTGTAATCGTTTGCAACTAAGTTTGGGAATATTTACAACTATAAAATCAAATTTCAACTATTTTGATAACTCTTGCAACTATGATGCAACTATTAGAAACTTCATCTTATTGGTTAGATGGCTTTTAGGTTTATTTTCATCAATGAATCTATTAATATGTCCCATTAGTTGCAAAAGTCACCAAATTAGTCACATCTTAAAGGTATTCTATGGTGACATAGGGGGGTATTTATATATATGTATTAAAATTATATTTACACTATATTACATATATCATGAATATATATATTTGTGTGTATATTAATTATGTGTATGTATGTATATTGTTCATATAATGAATTTAAAAATTAATATTTGAATTCTGAAATTTATTATTCAAATTTGAAAATTAATATTTCAGTTATGAAATGTATTTATATTTGAATTTAAGAAATGATATTTGAATTTAAGAAATAATTATGTGAAATTGAAATTTTTATTTGCATTCTGATTTTCTTGTTTAATAAAAAATCATTATTTCAGTCTAAAAATTGTTGTTCCAATTTTGAAACATTTTATTTGAATCTAAAAATCAATATTTGAATTTAAATTTTTAAATATGAATTCTTAAAATTGTTAGTTTTACTCAGAAATATTTGTTTGAGTATAAAATTATAATTCAAATCATGAAAACTATATTTAAACATTAAAATCTGAAAATTGCCACTGGAATTCAGTTTATATATATATAATTTATTAGTTTAAAAAAATTGAATCTAAAAATTGTAATTGGAATTTTTTGTTTAATTATTTGAATTTGAAATTTGCTATTTCGATTCCTTACTAAATTATTTGAGTTTTATTTTTTAAAAATTAAATTCAAAAAGCTTATGTGACTTAAATTTTGATGTTTGAATTTTAAATTATTATTTTGGATTCTAACAATTTGTATTTCAATTTTGAGTTTTTAAATTTAAATTAAAAAACTTATTTGATTTGAAACTTGAAATTGCAATTCCAAAATATTTATTTTGGATTCTCAGAATCAATATTTCAACTTTGAATCTGAAAATTGACATTTCAATTCTGATTTTTTAAATTTAAATTCAAAGATTTATGTCATCTAAAAAATGATATTTGAATTCTGAATTGTTTTTCTGGAATCTAAAATTAATATTTCAATTCCAAAAATTATTGATCAAACTTTAAGGCTTTTTTCTATTAGTGTTATCCATAATGAATCACTTTTATAAATAATTATAAATGATTATATTTATTACTTATAATTTAAACTAAATAAATATTTCTACATCATCTATTTTATATTCTTATAGTAAAAGAAATTAATTACTGTAATTAATGTTACATTATTTTGAAATCATTGTAATTACTTCACATAAAATTTAATTATAGTATATGCATAATTATCTTTTAATTATAATTATTCACAATTTGTAATTTATAACTTTAAATCTGAATCAAAAATTTGGAAATATTATAATGTAGTTAAAATAATTATTGTAATGATTGTAATTTCAGGATTTATCATAGATTAATTTAATTTTTAATTAAAAAAAATTCTGTAATTACTTATGTATGATTTTTAAAACAATAATAAGTGTAATTATATAGTAGTTAATGTAAATATTTTAATATTAATTTTAAAAAAAAAATCTATTAGGAATTGTTTTTTATAACAATTGTTCGTTCATTATTTATAATTTGAAAAAATAATTAAATACTTAATTTGAAAAAATTAAATTTATTAAATTATTTTTACATTAATTATATTATTTATAATTCGACTAGATATAAAAAAGGAATAAAATATTTTAGTTATTTATTTATCTTTGAGTTATGTATGAACAACTTGTGAGAAACTAAATAACTAGTTAGTTAAATATTAATAAGTTATTATTTATTTAAATAGTTGATAATGAATACTTAATATTTGTAGTGTATAGTTTATATTTTAAATACATGTTAAATTTAATCATTATCAATGAAATGGGTATGTAATTATCTAGTGAGCTATGTACTTGAGTTGTTTATAATTCTAAAAATTAAGAACAAAAGGCATGAAAAAAGTTTTGGATTTGCAATTTAGTTTGTGAAGAAGTTGCAACTTCAAAACTTATCCCATATTGTTTGGTCTCCATTCTTATTTTGAACACTATATAAACAAAGGGTGTGGTCATAAAATTTCACATTAAGAAAGTTGTGCACATCGAATGAGTCGATTAAAAGGCTTAACCCAAAATAGAAAGAAAAGTTATGCACAATTTTAAACTATCAACCTCCCCAACCTACTTATCTACCTAGCTAGGTAGGTACATAATATGACCTACCCACCTAGGTTAACCTATGTACCTACCTACCTAAATACCTATTTATATGAGTAGGTATTTAGCCTAAGAAGGGAGACCTAGCTACCTACCTTTTTATTTAAATAGGTAGGTAGGTAGGTACGTAGCCTAGGTTTGTAAGCACCTATTTATGTACCTACCCTATTCCTTCCTCTTTTTTTTACCTTTTTTCTTGGATGGTTCAATCAAAGCATTTGAAGATACCTACATGATAAATTGGAACCTATGATCAATTTTTTTGCGAAAGGCAATTTGTGACAAAGGCGTGTAGTCCTTGGGGTAGTCAAGGTACCACCCATAGTTCAAGAGGTGTGAAGACAACCAATCCTATAATAGGTCTTTGTAGAACACAGAACTATTCGCTTTGGGATCACACCAAATTTCAAGGAAGTGTGGTAATTAGTTAATGGTTCCAACTTGGAAAAGAACGTGGTAGAAGTACCTACCCCATAAGTAGATCATATGAAATAACAAAAAGTTGGAGGATGAAAAGTGAATATTATACCTTAAATGTAGAAATCAAACCACTTATGCCCAACTTTTGGCACCAAGAGTTGGACCAATATCATTGTTTTAAAAGATAAAAGGGGGCCCAAAAGTTCAAAAGGAAACACCTATACATTGTTTTGAAAGCTTCCCTCACACTAGTTTGCTACTCCCAATTGTTACTTTTCTGAATTCCATTTCAGGTCTTGATTTCTCTAAAGAAGCCAAATTCCCAAATGGATTGCTCCACCCCTAGATGTGGTAGGTGAAAAAAACCATTCCAAGGACATTTCTCATAGTTAATTCCAAGTTAAAGATCATAAAATCATACAACTTGAAAGCTTCCACCTCCAACTGCATGAAATAATAAATCAAAATTAGAATAAAAATAGTTGAGAAAAATGGGGACCATGTGAAGATTAAACTTAATTGGGATGTTCATTTGGTGCCAAAATGTGGCCTTGTGGAACCATTTATCAAGTTAAGTATCAAAAAAACCAAATGTAGGATTTTTTTTGGCTTTTTGAAGAATGTTTGAATCATTCCATTGCTTGAGCCAAACAAGCTTTTATTTAAGAAATACACATGCATAAGCTACCATCTACAACTTCTTTTTAAGCATCTCAGGTTCAAAGTTCATGTCATAATAAACTTGGATTTCCTTGAAGAAATCTGAGCTAAGGTAGGATCGCACACAAGAAGGTGCTTACAAAATGTAGAGTAGTGGTCCTTCTTGACCTACTCCATTGCCTTCTCCATTCAATTTTGAGCTTGATGGGAGAATGATCACCTCCAAAGGAAATTCCTCATAGTATAATTTCACAACGATAATTTTAGCAATTGAAATCTTGCGTTGCAAAAAAAAGAATGAAAGAACAAAGGATATGAATAATGTTACTAATTACTAGCTAGGAGGTGAGATGCTAAAATAAAATAAGAAGGAACAAAATTTTCCTCACCTTATACATGTGTAGTCGAAAAACGCTTTGAATGTGAAAGAATATCAAGTCTTTTGTGATTTGTTTTGGCATCTAATTTTATACACATTTTTTAGGTACTTTTTGGAATTGTTCTAAAGGTATAATACTAATGAACTGGATTAGAATAAATTCATGGATGAGGTTAAATCAAACATGGTCTAGCTCCATAGACCTTCCCACAGAAAACAATGTTCAAGCAACCATAATCAAGAACATTGAACATTACATTGCAATAGAAGAAAGAAACATTAGGAGTAATGCAAGATAAGGGTTAAAGAATTACTTGTTCAAGTTTGTCATAATTGTTAGAAGTTCAACCAACCCATGAGAGGTGTCCAATAAGATGGAGTCCATAGAGATATGCCATGAAACATCATCATCATAAACAAAACGAATATATGGCATCCAGGCTTGTAGTCTATGGTTACCATCCCACATGAAAAACATGTGTCTATAGAGATATTTGATATTAGGGTCTGTTAAAACGAAATCTTCAATCCTTTGGTTCTTTGAATGCTAGTGGCAATTCTAATTGACTTCATGATCATCCACAAATTGCTTCTAGGGTGAAAATCTTGTAAGGTGTACCACTTAAGATGAAAAAGGCCTAGTCTTTATTGCAATCCTTTTTTACCTTATAATTTGATCCCCATAAAAAATAAACAATCAAAAGTTATCAATTTTTTTAATAAGACTATATTTTGGACCATTATAATTTTAAATTCCATCATAATCATCCATGGCAAACAAAAAGAGTTTGGGAAATGAATTCCACAATACCATAGGTAATGCGTCTTAGTTCACATTCTTCCATTACCTATTTAACAAATGCAAGAGTTTCGGAATGAAGTTGTTTTTGCAAATTGGCTTCTTTGCATCAAATTTTTGATAAGTGCTACCTTTCATTTTAATGATGTCTTTTTTCTGCAACTTCAATTAACTTTTCTATTTAGCCAAACCTCTTTTCCTTGGCTCTCTTTGTTGCATTCTTCTTTGATCCCATTATGACCAATCGAAGTTTTTTCCTAATAACTTGGATGATGCACCTTATAAAAGACAAAACCATAGAAACCCAAAACCCCAACAATCCTTAATAATTTGGAATATGTAACAAACTTTAGAAATAATGTAATGCAAGCAAAAAAACACTCAGTTTGAAAAATAATAATAAAACAAGAAATTGATTTATCCAACTTGAGTGATAACCTACATAGAAATGTTGTGTTGTTGGTTTTTAAGCTTCAACGGATCAATTAGTCACCATCATCAACCACGAACATCTTCAATTTCAACATTGTTGGTTTGCTCAAGATGTCAATTTGAAATTAAAGAAACACATTAATAGGGCAAGCATAACAAAATGAATGTTGTAATTATTCAAAGTAGGTCATCGACATCCAAATTCACATGAAAATTTTCTTGAAAGGCGGACTATATTCACCTATGGGCAAACAACAAGGGGTCTACAATCTACAAAGAAATATGGTAATCGAAGGTGCTTAAGCTTGTTGTAACAAAATAGGTTTCTAGATTGGAAATGACAAACAATCAAGTGTTACAAAACTACACTTATAAACATGAACAATTTCGATGTTGCATGCAAACTCGTGGAAACCTAAAACATTGTAACATAACAACCACTAAGTGATCCTAAAACCAAAGGGGGAATTGCTAAATGTTCAAATCATGAAACTATCTAATCAAAATCTGCCACATGGCAATGATGTCACTTCCTTCGTTATGAACATTTTTGTGAAAACATGTTTGCCCTCCATTCTTCATGTGTTTTACAACATATTTTATGAAGGAAGTTTCATTAATTTTAAATTTTTCACATAGAAAAAATCAAAATACATTCACACAATTATGAAGATATAAAAACTACCTAACTACCTACTATAACATTCAATCACATCCCTAATAAAAAAAATTCATTTCATTTAGCCATATAACATGTTAATAAGAACTTTTTGTGAACCAATATTTTAACCAATAGTAATTGAACTTGATGTGCTATCAAACTCCTCAAGGGACCCAAAGGTGGGTCCTAAAGCGAAATGGTGAAAGAAGAAAATAGTTGGGGCACGCTTTTTAACTTGTAGCATTTTAGGGGTAGGAGAGCATGTTAGAGCTCTATGATGGGATTAGGACAAACTCACAAGTGAGAGTTCAAGATGAAGTCAACCTATAAAACCAAGAAAAGAGGGCGGTTAGTGCAAGTTGAATGGAAATGGTGTAATAGACTTAGTAGGGACAATTTCAAGCACAAGCTTTACATGGCCCACAACCTTTGGGAGGAAGCACCACTCCCCTCCATGTAATATATTCTATGCCTTTCCATAGGGACTACATTAAAATGTTACTTTTCCTCAAGACTCCCAAGTGTGAGTCCCAAAATTGGGACTTTTGTTGTCCTAAAACTTTGAACACTCATATATTTTTCCAATCAAGTTTGTTTTGAGAATGCAAGGGCAATATCTTGTATCCTTAAAAAAGATCTTTTCAACAGTGTATAACACACCCCAATTGGATCTCATTTGACCCTTATTTTCAAGGGATGTGTGGTCAGGAGTCAAATTGGAAATTTGACTTTCTCCCTTTCTTTTGATCACAATTCATGCACATTAGGTCTAAATGAACAATGTGAGGGCACTTTAAGCATTTATGTTTCAAGACCATTTTAATAGTGTCTTGGGGGCCCAATTTTGTGTTTTTTTTTCTTTTCCAACCAAGGCTCTGAACATTTGCAACTCCTTCATGAGTGTAACTCCCAAAGTGGGAGTGCATTTGGGAGTCATTGAACTTCATCCTTTGCATTTTCCCCCATTTGTGAGAGTGTGTTTCACACCTAAACATACTTTTGGCCTCATGGGCCCTTGCACTTCACATTAAGTAGCAAACCCAATGTTAGGGTTGTGACAGATTTGATGACACATGTTGAACCGGTAATGACAATATAATTGGTAATAATTGAATCAGTGACACCTGTTGAACCAATGGTGATAGTATACCAATAGTAACTAAATTGGTGGCACATGTTGAACATGTAGTCTACAAAACCTATAGTTTACCAACTTATGTACCTAGAGGTTTTACTCACCAATCACTGAATGTAGGACAACCTAGAGATTCACCTAGAAGGAGTTCACTTAAAAAAACTTTGCATGGGGGACCACCTTTCAATCCACCTGTTGGATATTTTGGATGGCCAACATTTGACTCGTGCATGTTTATACCACCATGGTATCAACCACCTATTGTGCAACATGTACCACAACCAGTAACCAAACTACCATACATGAAGCTAGAATACCCAATTTATGTCATAGACACTGATCTAGATGTTCACATCAAAATATTCAAAAAGGCCATTAAAGCTATTGGTGAAATGATGGAAGTGGGTTGTCATCAACCTGTTTGGTTTTACTCTACAAAATAATATCTCTGAATTAATATCTCTGAATGGGGAGAAAACTATGTTCAAGACCATCCAAACTACACTTTTGAAAAGTTGGAGCAAATATTTAAAAAACGATTCAGAAAAAAAATTGCAAAGGAAAATAATGAACCTTTAAAAATATTTAATAATACTCAAATTTTCAACATGGAATCTTCAAAATGAATTAACTATTCAACATTCATATGTTGAACCATCCTATGGTATTTCTAGAGTACATTCCAATAGGTTGAGGCTACATAAACGAGGGGGTAAAGGAGTGGGATTGATTTGGCCGTCCTTACAACGTGATTCTCCTGGTGGAATTGGTTGTCAGAGGAACCCGATTGTTTGGGGGAGTTCCAGTGAGTCTAAATGCCAAGAGTTCCTTTGGAAGCGTTTCATCATTTGACTTTTAAAACGAGGAACCTGCTACTAATGGTATGGAATGGGCCCTTGGGAGGGATGCTAAACACTCCTTAATGAGCTTTATCTGACACACTTTCAAGCTTGACTTTTGCACCTTGTGTGGTTTTGTGTTGAATTGCGTTGCACAGTTTTTTCATGTTTTGCATGTTCCCCAAAAAGAAGCTTATTTTTAATTTGTTTTCACATTTTGTTTTCCCAGGCTCATTTGAACCCCATTCCTCTCTCAGTAGAGAGAAAGTACCAACCAGTAGAATACATTTGAGCATTAAAAAGGAGCAATTAAATATATATATAAGGTCAGAATTGTCGAACCTTATGACAAAAACCAATCAGTTGACCACTGTCTACCATTTTTTGTGTTGGATAGTGCTCATTGAGGGATGTTTAGCGTCTTCTGGCGCTTCGTCAATGGTGGCAGACTCTGGCAAGCTCAGTCACCTGTCTCACACTCTCAGGCTTGCCTACTGACTGACCACTCTCCCTTGCAGACTCAGCCACCAAGGGCCTGTTCTCTAGTACATAAATGACCATACCTGGCGTTTTGACATGTTTTAAGGTAGGATTCTAACTGAAAACCTGAAATTCGCAGAATTCTCTGTGGCGATCAATTCTGTGCCTATTGATGGTCATTTACACCAGGGAACACTGCCCCTAGGGAGCATTCTTTTTGTACAAAGACTGTTTCCATTTACTACGAGCATTTTCCTTTGTCAGTATCCTTCACGGAAAGATAATGAAGTAGAAGGAACTTGGTTGAGGCAACAAAAACTTTTCCTTCTGTAAGTCAATTGGAGGAATTTCTATATAAACTTCATCACATGAGGCCCCAAATGTGGTGCATGGTGCCCTTGTTCTTGGGTGCGTTTAAAAGAGGGATGGATAGATTCAGGTTCCACTGCTGCAGTATTGAGAGTGAGAATCAGCGCTGTGACTGGAATGGGCAAAAAGTGCCGATTCTGCATGTATATTTGGAGTTTCATGGCAGTGAAGCAGCTCTTCATAGCCAATTCTGGGGCAAGGGTTACCTGGCAGAATCGCTTGCAGAAGGTCAATTCTTTTGTACCTAATAGGTTTTGATGTCTCATTCAAGTACTAGGTTTTGTTTAGTGTTGTGTAGTTATTTGCTTTCTTACATAACCGGCTGTTTCAGTTTTTTAATTTTTCAGAATCAAAGAACAGCCCATTCCAGTGTTTAGGAAAAACAATCAGAATCAGACAACTGCCAGTTCTGGTTATTTCAGAAATATCAAAGAACTGACAGATTTCATGAAAGAGACGACAAAGAATTGGTGGTTAGAAATGTGAGGCCTTGAGAAATTCAGAAAATTTGAGAACCAAGTTTCTATACCAAAAGCAGTCTTTTTAATTTTTCACCCCCAGGTAAGTTGGTACATAACCAGGCTGATAACTGATGGGTATCTTTAGCAGATTCTAATAACCTCACAACACTGGTTTTTTCCTAGGTGGGACAGGGGTCATATAATGGTTCCACATATGGTGCTGCCAGTTTCACTTGCAATGTCAGTCAACAGAAGGAATAATCCGTTACAAATTGGAATGCTCCTGGTAGAACACATTATCTCACCTGGAGGAACAGCCTGTCACCCTACCAGACTCAACTGGTTCCTAGGTGGAATTCTTGACTTGGATAGCTTCCCGAAAATTTATGGCATGCCTGAGTGCATCTCCATAATGTGTGAAAGTACTATGCAGAGTTGTCACAATGTAGCAAGATCGAACTTAAATTATTGCAACTAAATGATAAAAAAATTAATAAAAACTGATGGCCAGAACCATCACACAGAAGACAAAAAAGAATGCCAAAAAAATGTCAAAAGATGCACAGCCCACAGGAATCAAAGAAATGGTCTAGCTAGTCCTTCTTATGGTATAAAACTATCTCACCCACAGTCCATCTAATGTCACTTGGACACAAATCATGAGATCTAATAATAATAGGAGATCTCAAGCAAGCATCTTCCTCTTTGTAGCATACGCTAAAGCACTCTGAAAAGCAATACTAACATGCTATGTGAAAAACTGAATATAAGAATACAAAGATAAAATAAATTATTGCAAACAGGTATCTTTGCAACATTAGTAACCTGGAATGATGGAACCTTGCCCATTCTGCAGGGCTCACCCATTCCATTAATCAGAGTTTTCGAGAGGCTGATCTGCCCATGAAATCATCCGAATTCTACTGACATGTAATCCTATATGTCCAATTATAAAAATGTAATGCTCCAAATAAGCTGATTACCAAAATAAGTTCCGCCATATGCTTGAATTGTAAAGAAATGGCAGAATCGGCCTCCAGCGCAGTCTTAAGTTCTTAGGAGTGCGCATTTCTCCCGAAACACGAAACCCTAATTAGGGTTCGTGTTGAACAAAGGAAGGGTTTTCATGACGAGCGCGTCTTCACTAAATTTCTGTTGCTGCTGAAGGAGGAGGAGCGAGTTGAGCACCCGCAGATCGAACACGAGCGGCGTCAAAATGAACGCTCCGGATCGATATGAGCGGTTCGTGGTTCCTGAGGGTATGAAAAAGTAAGTATCTGTTGCGCCTTTGCTTTTGCATCTTGCACTAATTGTCTGTGCTTAGACTCGATCAATTAATTTGTCGCTCTGGAGACCTCGGATACCATTCTCAGCGCTTTGATCAACCGGAAGCTGAAGAGAGGAAGATGACGATGATGATTGTGGTGCTCTACTGGTGATATTGATGGCAGGGTGGCTTACGAGAGAGACATGAAGATTATGAACGCGGCGACCTTTACTGTGCAACGTGAGGACCATACAGTTGGGAATGTCCTTCGCATGTATGGAGTTTCTCCACCTTGCATCCTTCCATTGTATTTCTTGTTCGCATCCTTCTGAGAACCCGAGTAGGCTAATCAACAGTCTTGTCGTACTACTCTTTGCTTCTGATAGACCGGCCTTCCAATTTCTTAGATTCTCGGAATTCCTTTGTCCAGGCTTTAGGGTTTAGGGTTTGAGGCTCATGTTCGTCTCCGTTGGTTGGTTCTCTGCTTGCTTTGATAAGGGCATCGCCTCCATTGCACAGTTATACTTACATTGAAGCTACGTACTACAAAATTGGCCAATGCTTCACAGAGGCTGCGCTTCTGGGAATTTGGAATCCATAAAGAGTAGAATAAATACTTATTTTGGATGGATATGATTGCAGGCAGCTTCATCGGGATCCAAGCGTTCTGTTTGCAGGTTACAAGCTGCCACACCCACTGCAGTACAAAATGGTGGTGAAGGTCAGGTCTTCCTCATCTTTCTTGGCCATTATTGTTGCTGCTGATGGCGAAGAACAGCAAAGAACAGGCCATCACTTCTACTTCTCCTGTTGTTATTGTTGTTGACTGTGGAATTACTCATTCTTTTCTTAGGAGGTTATGTCCACAGATTCAAACCACAAGTCAGTCCACACCAATGCAGGCATACAATTTGGCCATCACCGATCTGACCAAGGAGCTTGACCACTTGAAGGTGGCATTTGAGGTTTGCCCATTAATCCTTTGACTGAATTAAAAGAAAAAAAGATAGTGGAGCAGGTCCATCTTTTTTTCAGTGAGGTAGTCAACAACATGCCTTGTTATTGATTGTCAAATTCATATGGTTGTGCCATCCTCTTCAGGGCTGTTTTAGTACTCATGTTGTCATGATGGTGTGGTTGCAGCAAGAGATGGCACAGAAGCAGGCAGATTACTACTAGGCTGTGAAAGCATGGATGCTTGAGAACAAACTGGGAAATGGAGATCATAAGGAGATGAATTGGCCCTTGATGTTTTCTTAAGGACAGCTTTCGTGCAGGTCTTGATTGCCAGTTTTTCAGCAAGTTTCTCCTTGGGTACCAACAACAAATGTGCAAAAAAAAGGCATTGTACATAACTGAAGCTTTAGCAGTAGCTTTGATAAATTTTTTTGGCCATAGCGGACTAGAGAATGTGGCAATAGTTTGTGAAAGTTGTGTACCAATTTCTTCTAGCTTTACAGCAAGTTTGGTGGGTATGTTAAGAAATTGGAAGATTCCTAGTTTCATGTTATCAAGCAAGATTTGAAACCTCTGAAAGAAAGCACATGATGACAATGGTGATGATGATCTGAAGGGCTTTCTACTCCAGAAGACCCCCATAGGTGGTATGAAGGGATTCTGACTAGCTTGCAAGAATCCACACAAATGTGTACACTTGGACAGATCATGCATGCCTCTACAAATTCCATTTGCCAGCAAGAAATTTTGGTGATGAGGGTTCAGAATATGTGGTTCCTCTCCCCCCTCCCAAAAGCCAGGGTTGCCAAAGCTTGGCCATCTAGGATAAGGCAAAGGCTCACAGCATGCTGCTGTCTTGACAAACATGTTTCAACAAATAGATTACCAAGGGTATCTTCAACATAAGTTGCTGTTCCAAAATGAAACAGGAAGGATTCAGGCATGGTTTCCTGAATTAGTTTTGCAACATTCCTCAGAAAAGAATCCAGCCATGTTACTGCAAGGCATTTGCTTCTCATCGCTCTCAGAGCTCCACTCCTCTATCAAAGCTTGATTGTCTCTCTTTTCCTGTCTCATTGTAGTCTCTACTTTTTTTCCTTGTTCAATCCTGGTGTACATCCAAAGGTGACTGCTGTCTGCATGCAGGTCCTTTGCAGATTTTGTGAGAACCTTAGCTCTCAGATACAATCAAATCTTTGGAACCAGCAGCCTGCCTCCTCCTTACTGCATGCTGCCAGCCATTGTGTGACTGATCCATGCAGAATCGGTAAGATGTCTAACCCATCGCGCTGTTGAATGGAGGAGAGCGCATACAATGGTTTCGCTGCTGGCCAGTCACGTCGTGTGCACCTCCATACGACAGGGAGAAGAGGTGCACTGGAAATCTTGATTACTTCCAGAAACTTAGCATGTGCTCATGTATTTACAAAGAAAACTTTAGCATCATACAGCAGCAGCGACATGCTCATATTTACAAAGAAACCTAACATCATACGCCGGTGGCGGCGTGCTCATATTTACAAGAAAATCTTAGCATCGTACGCCAGCGACGACATGCTGCGAACAAATTAGTCGTGTTAGACTCCGATGATCTATCTTGTTCACCTTGTTACAGGGCCTGATGAGGTTTTGCGGACGATAGGTATTCACGAAGAAGGCGTAAGGAGGCTATGGCTTGCTGATTTGCGATTCTTTACAGTGTGCAATTGCACCTTGGATTGCACCGTGAAGCTCCGACACGGAGTTGCATGGCAACGGCGGCGTACCGACGCTACTACTGCGCATAACTGGAGATCGGCGTGGAGTGAGGAGAATATTTGTTGCTGGAGCGAATCTGGAGCTACGCGAGAACGTTGGCAAGCTTCTGGAGCTTGACGTAGCCCGTAGTGATCGTTTCTCGAAAGCCAAGAAGGGCGCCGCCGGCTGCCGATTGCAGGTATACGTGACCTTGCAACTTCGCCCTGCTTTGCTCGACTCTTGATCGGCTGCTGCATCGGCCTTCGCATCTTTCTTGACATTCAGAGGCTTCAGGATCTTCATGTATTTCTGAATGTACTCCCGTGCTTTTGCCAAGCCTCTTTGGTCCCTCTCTCTTAGATGATCTGCATGAGCGTCTGCCTGCAGAATTGCACGCTCAAATGCTCTGGCAGCTTTTCCTATATCTCCAGAGTATGATAACTCGCCGCTGCAATCACTGAAGTATCTCTCCGAGAGATCACGAGGATCGAAGCAATCGGGGTTTGAAGCCTCGAGTATGAAGTTGTCATCGAGGACTCGACGACTGACCGGACGCCGTTGCTGGTGCTGACCTCCTTTCTCTTCCGTCGCGCCCGCCTTCGACATCGACTTCTTGGCTCCGAACAACAAGAGCTGCTTCCACTTGAAAGTAGGTCTCATCCACGCGGAGAGGTTTGATGTATGGGACCTACAGCTTTGGGTATTGAAAACCTCGACTCGGTTCATGTGCAAAGACGCTTTGTTTTCGCTAGCCGATGCTGCAGTCGTCCGCAATTCCAGCTTGCCGCTGCTGCTGCTGAAGCACGAATCCTGTGAGCTGCCGCTGGAGTCCCGCGAGCTGCTGCTCTCTCTGCTGGACGAGTCTCTGTCCGTTAACGAATCCCTTGAATCTCTCGGATCCTGCAACCAACAATTCCTTGATCGGGAGTAATTTCTTCCAGGACTTGGAGAGAAACCGTTTGAATGACTAGCTGTGCTTGCAGTCAAGAAGGAAGGAGCGACGTCGTTACTGGCCTGCACCGTGTTGCAGGACGTAAAGGCCTTCTGTTGCAGAAGTACTACTGGATCCGGTAGCTTGAGTGGAGGTATGATTTTCGAGAGACATCGTTGTTTACGCTCACTCTCCTGCTGTTTCTCAGAGGAAAGTTTGAGCACCATTTGCAGACGAGGGGGAAGATGGAGGGGAAGAAGCTGTCCTCTGAAGAAAAGCTCATCAGCAGGGGAATCTGTGGCCGAATATGGAAAGCTGCAGCTGCGCTCCACGAAGGAAGAAGAAATGTTGAACTCGAACTCTTGTGCAGCATTAGAGGGAAAGACCGAGCGATCTCCTGTCGACATCATCGAACCCCCAGATGGATCCAAGCTGGTGTTGTCGTTTACGAACTGCATGGCTTGCTCGTGCAAATTATTGTCAACGCCGTCGTCATGATCTTCAACTGCTGCACCAGCTGCTGCTTCCGATGCCCAAAATAATGAGAAGCGCTTCTCCCACTCACCACACTCGGAACTGGCCCCACCTTCAGGTCTACGAAATTTTATGCCTGACAGATCTCGACAACTCCAATTGTCGGACTCTTCCATCTCCACCGATACAGTATAAGGCCCTGGCAAGAAAACCTTAGTCTATATCCCTTGTCAAATCGAAATCTTGCAGCAAGTGATGCAGAGTTTTCCACAGCCTCCCAGTTCGACGTGATCTCTATCCGGTATACAATCTGCTCCGGATGCTCTTCAATTGATTTTTTGATGCTTCTGCGGCAGTGTATACCCAATGTCTTGATTTCGCCTTCTTCCAACTCGTGAGCTTTGCTCTATCTCCGTGCTGAAGTAGGCCGGGAGTGACTAAAAGCAGCCCATGATTAAGAAGCTGCGAACGTGGACAGAGTATTTTGATGAGAGCATATATCCCGATTCTCGGAGTTGCAACTATTTGTTCGCGATAGCTTCCAGCATGGTACTAGTGATCAGCTCATCAAGCTCGCCAATCCGTTGTTGTTGTTTGCACTTTACACCCCCAAAAGAATAAGCGCAGCTGAAAATAATCTAACCGGGAAAACAAGAGCCAAAAAAAATATAAAATTTGCTAGCGAGCTAGCTTGTAGCTGTGCAGCTTGCTTCCAAATTTGCTCCACGGATCGATCTCACGGTTCTAAACCTTTCATTCTCCCCCCGCGGAAAAAATTCAACCGAAATGGAAAGAAAGAAAGAAAGCTTAGAGAGGATGCAATCTTCAAAGAGTTTGGAAAACACCCATTTTACTTATGTTGATGATGCAAACAGACTGGCGGCGTCAGACAACGAGAGAGAGAGAGAGAGAGAGAGAGAGAGAGCGCGGCGCACAGACGGAGAGACGTGTTCTGATGATAGATACTTAGCTCAAAACCACATTACGTATTTGTGGTATGTTTGTTTGTGACAAATTACCCGGGCAGTTTGGTTTGGTATTCTTTTTATTTTTTTGGGTTTTTCCTAGATCTAAACGAGGGGCACGCTGGTTTCTCACTACCGTAGTACCTTGGCGCTGGCAGCAGTTTTGATACTAACTTATGTTACTTGTAGAAGTGTTGAAATTTTTAGAAGAAGAAAAATTTGTGAAGTTAAATAGAGAATCGTTTGGAATATTTATTATGGAATATTTCAATTTTTGACATGGAATCTTCAAAAATTAAATAACGTATTCGACATTGACATGTTGAACTTGCCATGTTAGTACCCCTAGTAGTAGTAGTAGTACACAGACTGCTTCAACACTTCTGTTAATAAGTTAATTTTGAAGATTCCATGTCACAAACTACAATATTCCACAAGATATATTCCAAAAGGTTCTTTACTTTCCTTTACAAAATTCTGTTCTTTGAAAATTTATTTTTTTTGAAAATTTCAACATTTCTACAAATAATACAATTGGTGTTAAAGCTGCTACCAAGGAACTACAATATTTGTTTCTTCTTGGAAGTCATTAAGACATTTCCTGATGTTAAATGGCGGGTTTGTTAATTCTTGGATTCTTCAAACGTATCATTCCAATAAAAATCTGACATTAATTAAAAACCCCTTCAAATATTTTAATACGTCTGGTACTTTAGCTCAATTTGTGAATGAACGTAATTATATGCTGCATATAAAACGCATTGCATATTTGTGTTATGGTTGTGTCTGCCAAATTACATGCGTGGTTTGGTTTTTTATCAGCCTTGGAAAAGGCACATTGTTCTGACTCATTGGTAGATTTGAAGTTCTTGGTGAAAGGGATTTTTTTTTCTTGGAATCTGGTAGCTTCCTTTCATTCAAAAATATGAAACCAATAAAACTTGACTATCATCCTAAAAGACTCAAACTAAAATTTCTTTTTAAATTAATCTTTAAAATCAACAAGTAATTTTAAAAACCATATTTAAATAAAATTATACCATGTTTATGAGATATATATAGCCCCATATTGAATAGGGTTTTCAATTTTTGGAATTTGATCTTATGGTCAAGTTCTTTTAGGACATTAGCACAAATGAATGAAAAAATCATTTAAATGTGACCTTGGCATGTCACCAATCACAAACGTGAAGTATGCAATTCTGTCTTGATCCACCCAATTGTAAGCATGCCTGAATGTGTTTGAACCAAAGTGATTTATGAGTGAGTTCCAACTTGATGAAATAATTTAGAATCACTGATTGTCTTCAACACCTTTTAAATGGGTCATTGTCAAGTGGCTTTGCATAATGCAATAACATTTTAAAAATGAATAATGTCTAAATAATCATTTATATTATATTTAAGCTTATGTAATGATTAAAGATACTAGAATTTTTTTGTATATTATGCAATAGATTTCTTTGTGCATGCAATTGCCAAGTGAAATGGTTGAGATTAGGTACATTCGAAGTTTAACCTAATCACACAAAAGAGATTATATTACAGAAGCTTAGAATATTAGTCAAAGAAACATACGCTCAAAAATTCAAGTGTTCTGTCCTTTTCTCTTCCATGGAGAGATGTATTGAAACTTGGTGAAATTTCTTAATCTAGACCCCAGAGGTTAATATAAAGGTGGACATAATGACTTGTCAGAGATCACCCAGTGTATTGGGAGGCCACCTTAAATCCATAAGATTCCCTCTTGACGTGGGAGTTTTTCTTATGTTTTTGGGTGGGCTCTTATGCATTTCATAAGGGCCTGTCACTTTTTCTTCACATGCGTGACAAGTCATTGCACACAATAAAGCCCTTGGACAGGGGCGGTACTAGAATAAGGTGCCCACCGGTCCACAGGCTGTACCTACCACTTAAGCATATTCTACTCCCGAAAAGTTTTCTAACATGGAGGAGCAGTTTTGCTCACAAATATCTCCCATTTTTTAATTTCAAGACTTTTGAGAATGGAGCAAGCTTGGTGTATGATGCAAGTATCCATGAAAATTGCAACTAGGTGAACTTAGGCACTTAATACTAAGTTAGGTCATGCTTCAAACTTGGGTATTGAAAGACCTAATTAATCTAACAGGCTAGGATGAGTGGCTTTCCACCCTAACTTCAGACCTGCAAAAATTGTCCCCCCTTGATTGTTCCTTAATCAACTTTATAATTAGATGCTTTTCTGGAGCATGATGAAGTTTAAGACAAGTGTAGGTGTGGGGTGGGTGGATGCATTAGTCAGGAGTGGTTGCTTAGGGCCTTGAAATATGGAGATCATTAGAGGATTTGGAGGTGGTGGGGGCTGGTCGGTCATTATGAGTGAACCAAAAACAAAACGCATGGCTCTGTGCACACAGAGGAATGTGTGAATGTGTGCCCCTTTTCTGTTGTGGGATTGGACATGGAGAGCTTCTTCTTCTAAGCCCTGCTGCCATTGTCCACAAAGTATCTAGCCATGTCTGTATGCTTCAAGGAATGTGTGCCCTTTTTGTTGTTTCCAAGTGCAGTCGCCTTCCAGACCCTGCCATATCTACCAAATACCAACCAACTACAGACCGTGAGAGGGCTGGAAAACCAATGAACTAAGAATTTGGTGGGTAACATTCAAGGAACTGCATGGACTACAAGATGAAAAATGTCTCAGGTTGGAAAACCAACGAAATAAAAAGGGTGTTCAACAGAAGCTTCTGCAGAATCGACCTAGTCATAACAATGAACTCTAAAGAAACTGCACAGCTTTAGAGCATCTCCACCACCAGCAGTAAAATGACCTGTACACATTATATTTGATGAAGTATTGCAATCAAATAGTGTGAAACTCAGTTTAGGCTTGCAAACAGGCTCTGGATACAGTGCCTTCCAAGAGGGCCAGTACCATCGAAATGACTGTTTTCTATTGGCCAGTCATACTGATCTGCCCATGTGGGAACATCTCTCAATTATATTGTCCACGTTTTCATATTTATGGGTGGGAATGGGGATAATTAACACAGTATTTTGGGTGCGGGTGGAGATGCTCTTAATTATAACATGAAAAACTGTTTTGGATGTGAATGTAACTTGGTTCATCTTTGGGCATGCAACACTCTGCCATCTTCCTGAGTGTTTTAACACGCTGAGGACAACAGCTTTTGAGTCATAGCACAAAATGGAATATAAAAAGTTAATACCTTAAGGCTCTTAATTAAGATATTAGAATTTCAATTTTTTCTTTTTTGGACAAACTGAAAAGTCACAGTTCAGTAGTTTAAAGTCCCCTTGAGTTGCTAGATGGACTAAATTTAGGGACACCAAATAAAATAAGTGGGTAAATATTCTACCTACATGAATTAAAAAACTCCTTGATCCAACAATTGCAAATGTTGCAATTCAGCAATTTATACAGTTGACAAGGTTGCCATGCAGAAAGGAAGTTGGGGACAGGATTGGGGAATCTATATCATGTTAGCAACAAATGACCCAAGAAAAAAAGAAGTTAAAATTCAGGGTAAAAGAATGTGAAGTAAAAAATCAAGGCTTAAAAGGGGTTTATCTTCCCCTTCTCTCTTTACAATGAATACAATTACAATAAGCATTGGTACTTGAGAAAATGCAATTTCCAATTCATGAACTACATAGCAAGCGGCATGATACTTACCTAGTAAGCTATTCATGCTTATGCTATTTAATAGGTTATGTAAGTACCTATTAGTCGATTAATAGACTTAGCTTAAACATACTAGCTAGATAGCCTAGCTTATTAGGTAGGTTTAAGCCTTGGTTACTTACATAATAGGCTAAGCTGCCTACCTAGTATGCTTGGGTGACCTAATTTAAGTTAATTACATATTTAATAGGCTTAGGTAATCTAAGTTAGGCGATGTACCTACCTAGTAAACTTAGGTGGCCTAAGTTAAGTTACATATTTAATAAGTTTAGATGGCCTATAATAAGCTATCTACCTAGTAGGCCTAAGTGGTTTATATTACGTAACTATCAAGTAAGCTTCAATAGTTTTTAGGTTAGGTTACGTACTTAGTAAGCTTAAATGACCTAGGCTATTTACATAATTAATAGGATAGGCTACTTAGTTACTAAGTGTATACAAGAGACCAACTCAAAATTGAGCTTTGTATACATGTCTATCATAGGTGCATCGTAGTTTGTTACAATGTCCAGTTACTATTGGGAAAAATATACGGTAGAACTATTTATCATCAAACACTAGTGGGTGCCCGTGGCCGAAGGCCACCTTGAAGTCCCCTGTGGGTGCCCATGACCTTGGGCCACTGTGAAGTTTTATACGTTTTATTTTTTCTTATCTTTTACTCTTTATTTGGCCCCTGCCCTGCCCGCCCTTTTATTTTTTCTTATCTTTTACTCTTTATTTTGCACCTGCCCTGCCTGCCCTTTTATTTTTCCTTATCTTTTACTCTTTATTTGG
>Ga0209208_10000703_pt1 | contig 45030 bp, 33 predicted proteins | sample S1TSphfallax_3_FD_187694 | JGI IMG/M metagenome (GOLD analysis project Ga0209208, IMG submission 187694) | Host-associated microbial communities from peat moss isolated from Minnesota, USA - S1T2_Fd - Sphagnum fallax MG (SPAdes) (version 2) | ecosystem: Host-associated > Plants > Peat moss >...
TAAAAGTAGTGGAACAGATTAGATGATGGCAAGGGTCTGGAAGCTTGTGCTGTCGGAGTGTTTTCTGTGAAATAAAAGACAAGAAGTTGATTTGTGAAGTCGAATGGTGTCTGTCCGTGATGTCTGGTTGTGCAGGTGCATTGTAGATGTTCAATCTGAGGCCACATGCCGAGTAGTTTTTGTGTTGTGAGACATGAGGTTCAGACGAACCATCTGTGTGTTCGGAAGTTGCATCGTGTTGTTCTGCACAGTAATCCTTGAGTTGTAACAAGTCAGGGAAACAGCAGAGAGTTCGTGGCTTGGAGTGTATGTTATAGAGTCTAGGGAGGTCAGACGGATACCTGTGGGTGTTCTCTGGGCATTCCTTTCTTTTTTGGTTACAGTGTAACCATTGTGTTTTATCACTACATTAATCCACTAAGTATAGTTATTAAATTTAACCATTTGATTTAGCCATTATGTTTAGCCAAGTTTCAGCCACTAATTGTCACTTAAGTTTAACCACAATGTTTAGTGATGTGAATTTAAAAAATTGACATAAATTGAACACCTTTGATGGTGTATTCCATTGTTAAGGACTTAATTCATCATTATGGAGGTTTGGAGTTCAATTCCTTATATTTGCAACCTATTTACATGCTTAAAAGGCTAGGGTAGGTAGGTTAAATTAAATTAATATCTTGGTTAAGTTAAGTAAGTTAAGCTAGATTAATGCCTATTTACTTAAATGCCTTTTTTGACCTACTTAAACATATTTACAACATACATACCTACCTACCTATTTATCTATTTACTTATTAATTTAAAAAATAATAATCCAAAATATAATTTTAATTTAGGTATAAATTAGATTGAGTCAAGGGTCCATTATCTACTAGTCAAATACTTAGTTGTTATATTAATTATTTTACCAATTGAAATCATGAGGTCCAAATTTATTACCTAATCATGCTAATAAATCCAATTCGACAATGTGATTATTCTAACACTTGTCATTTGAGGTTTTTTTTAAACTAAAAAACTTAGTTAAAAAAACCATGAATTGAAATAGTGGCATTTGCATGGGCCCAATTACAAATTCAACATTCATTATTACAAATCATGGTTTTTTAAGAGGTTCAAATTGACTAACTTGTCATTTTGATTAATGGACATGTACATTTTGACTAAAGGCCAAAGGTTTGAATGACACATATATTTGTTGATTGATCAATTTTATAATAGTGATTTATTTGACTATATACACATAGTCAAGTTGTACAACCTTAATTAAAATGGCCAATGGTATTTAATCAAGTTGAACAATTAATCAAAATGGCTAATGATATTTAGTTTAAACGACCAATGCTTTTAAAGTTAAGTTGAACATTTAATCAAAATGGTCAATGATATTTAGTAAAAATGATCAATGGTTTTTGAGTCAAGTTGAACATTTAATCAAAATGGCTAATGATGTTTAGTCAAATACAACATGGTTTACTACATATTTATCTCTTACCTACTCATCCACCTATTTATTTAGTTAACTACTTACCTACCTATTACCCATTCACCCACACACCTATTATTTACTTACCTACCTATCTACCTATATTTTCTCACTCACCTATCTACAGACCTACCTATATTTTTCGCCTTTGTATGACCTATCTACTTACCTACCCAACTACCTACATATTATCTATTTACCTATCCACCCATTTACTTACTTAATTTTAACCATTATGTTTAGCCACTAGGTTTAGCAAGTATATTTACCCAAATTTTAATCAAAATTTTCACCATTAAGTTTTAATTAAAATTTAACCATTAAATGTACCCATTATGTTTAGCCATTAAATTTAGCACTAGATTTAACCTAAGTTGAACCATTAAATTTGGCCAATAGTTATAGCCTAAGTTTTAACCATTATGTATAGCCATTAGATTTAGCCTAGGTTTAGCCATTATGTTTAACGACTAGAATTATCCATTGAATTTAATTTAAATTTAACCATTATGTTTTAACCACTAGGTTTAACGTAAATTTAACCAAGTTTTAATCATTATGTTTAACCACTAAATTTAACAACTATGTTTAGCCAAGGTTTAGTAAATATGTTTAGCCATTAGATTTAGGCATTAGGTTTAACCACTATGTTTAATCAATGTTTAGTCATTATGTTTAACCACTAGATTTTGCCATTAGGTTTAGCTAAAGTTTATTTATGAAATATGTTTAGCCATTAAGTTTATCAACTAAATTTAATCATTATGTTTAACCATGGAATTTAACCATTAGGTTTATTAACTAGGTTTAGCTAATATGTTTAAGCATTAAATTTAATCACTAAGTTTAATCAAAATTTAACCATTATGTTTATCCATTATTTTAAATCACAAATTTTAGCCACTAGGTTTATCCATTATGTTTAAACTTTACTTTAAGTCATTAAGTTTAGCCACTAGGTTTAGCCATTATGTTTAACCTTTATTTTAAGTCATTGAATTTAACTATTAAGTTTAGGCATTGGGTTTAACCATTATTTTAAATCATTTATTTTAGCCACTAAATTTAGCCATTAGGTTTAGTCATTACTTTAAGTCATTAATTTTAACCATTAAGTTTAACCATTATTATAAGTCTCTAAGTTTAGTCACTTTGTGTCATTAAATTTAACTAGTAGGTTTAGTTATTACTTTAAGCCACTGAGTTTAGCCAATAGGTTTAGTCGTCACTTTAAGTCATTAAATTTAGATAACATGTTTAACCATTATTTTAAACCACTGAATTTAACCATTAAGTTTAGCCATTATTTTAAATTAGTAAGTTTAACCAATAGGTTTAGCCATCATTTTAAGTCATTGAATTTAACCATTAAATTTAGACATTATTTTAAATCATTGAGTTTAACTAGTAGGTTTAGCCATTATTTTTAGCCATTAAGTTTAGCCATTGAAATTAGCCATTAAATTTAGCCATTATTTCAAATCATTGAGTTTAACCAATAAGTTTAACCATTACTTTCAGTCGCTAGGTTTAGCCAATAGTTTTAATCATTATTTTAAGCCATTGAGTTTAACTAGTAGGTTTAGCCATTATTTTGAATCACTAAGTTTAGCTAGTAGGTTTAGCCATTACTTTAAGTTATTAAGTTTAGCCTATAGGTTTAGCCATTATTTTAAATCATTGAATTTAGCCATTATTTTTTAGTCACCAAGTTTAGCCACTAGTTGTCACCTAGGTTTAGCCATTATGTTCAATGATGTGAAATAAACATGTGAAATAAAAAAATTGATATAAAGGTTGAACATTTTTTATGGTGTAGCCCATTGGTAAGCTGGACTTGGTTTATCATTGTGAAGGTTTAAGGTTCAATTCCTTATATTTACAATATATTTGCATGCTTAAAAGGCTAAGGTAGGTAAGTTAAATTAAGGTAGTGAAGCTAGGTAAGTTAGGTTGGGTAGGTTAGGTTAAATTAGGTTAGGCTAGGTTAATACCTACTTACCTAAGTGCATTTTTTTGACCTACTTAAACCTATTTACTACCTACCTACCTATTAATTAAAAAACTAATAACTTAGAAAATGCTTTTAATTTAGATACAAAAATTGACCCAATTAAATGGTCCACTATCTATTAGTCAAATAATTAGTCATTTTGTCAATCATTCTACCAATCAAAATGACAAAGTTTTGACTGCCCAGTTACATTGGACATGTACAAAATGATTTGTCCAAATTGACATGGTGGTTATTTTGACACCTTTCATTTTAGGGTATTTTTAAACTAGAAAATCTAATTGAAAAAACCATGAATTGTAGTAGTGACTAATTGGAGGAAGCATCACCTCAACATTGCTTGTTCCAAATTGGAATGAAATGTTGAAAGTTGGATGGGAGAAAAATATCTTCATTGAAAAACCTACATCAGAGTAATTGGCTTTTGAAGGATTGGCCTTTCATAATGTATCACATAATTGGGAATTTTCTGATTTTGTGAGAAATGACCAGAAGTCTTGTAGGATGTGAAAACCAAAAGTTTCCATCATGGGATTGTCTTTTGTGATTAGGTTGGGATTTTGGGCACTGTGCTTAAAAAGAAGACATCCTAACCATGGGTTTTGGGGAATCTATGTGTGCTAGAGAGGTTTGGCCTCTTTCCATAAGAGGCCAAAAAATTTGTAGTGCATGTCCTAGGAGGGGGAAAATGGTGAAGAGAGAAAATTGTAAGTCTACCTTACAATTGGCCCTTCATTGTTGGAAACTTTTGTTTTGTTGAAAGATGTTATGACGCATATAAGGCATTTCAAAAGGAACATTGTATGCACATAGACTTAATTTATTACTAAGATTCCATTTATTGTGGGGTGTTAACCAAGTGGTACCAAATGTTTGGTTTGCACTTTAATGTGAATCATCATGTGGTAGGAGGTTAGGAATTTACATTGATATCAAAGATCCATCATGATCCTTCTCGCTTTCTTCAATTGTTGGATCAATTCATGTTCATTTCATGATTTATTCAAGGAACTAATGAATCCATTTACAATGACTTTGGACCAACTTGATACAAGATTTTCCACCAATTTTGTGATGGGCAATCACATGATTATAATCTTCTTTTGGTGAACATGTTACTAAATGTGATTGGAGTTGAAAAATTATGTTCACAAGATGTTTCACAAATAGGAATGGGGCTAAAAAGATAAATAAAATTAGATCATAATTCAAAGATTAAAAACTTGAATTGAAGGTTCGTTCTTTGGGAAAACATTCAATGATATAATGATATATACCATCTCAATTACACAACAAAATGATCACAATGATACAAGGAGATTAATTTTATAAATAACACAAACAAAACAATTGATTAAATTATAGCAATGGTTTGAACAATTTCCACACAATTGCCTTCACAATTATTCCTTCAACAATAACACAAGTCCATGAATTCCATGAATTTCATCAACACAAGATCACTTTTGAACATAATGATCAAGGTATGTGAAATGAAAAGATTAGAACCAAATGGAAAGTTTATGAAAACTTCACATAATCCTATTCTTCTACTCCTCATACAAGCATTATGAGAAATTGCATCTCAAAACTACACTACCTTGCAACTAAAATTTAAAAAAAATCCATATAAAACTACTATTGTGCAATTATCCTTTGGGTATTAGAATTAGTGTGTAATTATCCCCCTAGAAATATGGTGTATTAATAAATAAATTATCACATCAAAAAATCAGTTAATTATATTATAATTGCAAATTAATTGAAAATGGGTCTTCTATATGATCATTTATATACATCATACATACATATGTAGTCAACCATATTTGATTTTTTCAAGAGTTGCATTATAGTTGCATGTGGCAACCATTTTAAAATTGTTGTAAATGTGCCATTAAAACAACAACTATGTTGTAATTAATGTAAAATATACATACATGTGATCATGTTATGTGTTCACATTTCCACCATCCATTATGGGATACATTTGCAACTAGTTTTTGATTATGATTCCCATTGATATAGTTAATATGACCATTAATGCGCAATTACTAAAGTACTATTGTTCAACTATGTTATGACTATAATACAACTACTTATAACTTAATAAAGATACATGTTCATTAATTATTTATATCTTCATCATATGTGCTTCATTTTGAGTGATTTAAAATGTTATGGGAATGTTATTTCAAACTTTTGAAATCATCTTTGAAGTGTAAAATAAAAGGAGTATTGAAAAAAATAACAAGAAAAGAAATAAACTTTCCATCTTACAAAACACATTTTGTTCTTTTTTCTTTCTCTTTGGACCCATCCTACTTTCAAACCTCATTTTATTTTATTTTTAAATTCATTTTAATTGATTTAAGGTGTTACAGGATCATCACCTAAAGTTTTACAAATCATCATTTAACTCTAATAGAAATAGATCAACATACAAGGAATTTTTTGGATGTTCAAAAACTAGCTTTGTAGAATTCAGTGGTTTGTTTTTTTGAGTTTTTGACCCTTTTGTTTTGGGGGCCACAACTTTTTCAATTCTTTTCTTTTAATGATTTTTAATGTGCCAAATGCACCAACATGAAGGATTCAAGTTTTGTTTGGACACCATAAACAATGGAGCCCTTCCTTTGGATTTGGCCTAAATAAGTAGGTAGGTAGGTCCTATGTAAATATGTAGGTTTTAAAACATACCAACTTACCTACCTATGGTTATGTACAACCTACTTAACTACTATATATATATAATATTATTTTATTTTTTCCAAAATACAATTAATATGTCACGTGAAAATGTTTTTATTGTGCCATGTGTGACAATTTCAGACCGTCATTAACAATCATAATGGACAATGGAAATCATTATTTTGAAAAAACAAATGTCCACAAATTTTCATAGTGCCTTGTGTTAGATTTTAATAAATTGATGACAATTAATGACATCAACATGACATCATGGGTGCAATTATTATGGAATTGCATAGTAGTTGAAATTGAGTTGTAATGTCAATTGAAAAACGCCCTTTTTCTTAAAATGAAGGTCAAAGCTTCATGTTTAATGAAAATGAAAAAAACCTCCAAAAGTCCTATAAATCTAGTTTCCAAAAGTAACTTCTTTAACTACCATACCTACTCAAACCAAAAGATGAAAAAATCCCACAAAATGTCCAAATTGACCATGCCATCTTTTTCTAAAACTTAACTACCAAAATGTAATTAAAAAAGTCATGGATTACAACCAAAAAATAAGTCGACAATTCCTACACTATTTACTAGGTGTAGCCATTAGGTTTACTTAAACTCTAGCCATTAGATGTAATTTAACTTTAACCAGTAGGTTTAGGTGTTAGGTGTATCCATTATGTTTAGCTACTAAATTTGAGCTTTAGATTTAGCCATTAGATTTAGTCATTAAGTTTAGCCACTAGGTATAGCCTACGTTTAATCATTAAATTTAACCACTATGTTTAGCTTGGGCTTAGTCACTATGTTTAGTTAAAGTTTAATCATTAAATTTAACCACCAGGTTTAACCAAAGTTTAGCCATGAAGTTTCCCCACTGTGTTTACCCACTAAATTTAATCAGTATGTTTACCCCTAATGTTTAGCCATTATATTAAATCGTTAAGTTTAACCACTTGATTTATCTATTGGTTTAGCCTAATTTTAGCCAATAAGTGTTGCTTAAGTTTAACCATTATGTTTTGTAATGTGAAATAAACATGTGAAATAAAAAAATTGACAAAAATTGAACATCATTGATAGTGTAGTCCATTGGTATGGACTTGGTTTATCATTGTGCAAGTTTTGGGTTCAAATGTTTATACTTGCAACCTATGTGCATGCTTAGAAGGTTAGGGTAGGTAGTTAGACTAAGGTTATTTGATGAGATTTGGTTAAATTAAGTAACGTAGGTTAGGCTAAATTAACACCTACATACATAATTACCTTTTTTCAAGCTACCTAGAGCTATTTACTACCTACCTATTTTTAAAAAAATAATAAGGGAAAAAAATGATTTAAATTTAGGTATAAATTCAACCCAATCAAATGGTCCACTATTTACTAGTCAAAATGTTAGTCATTATATTAATCAAAATGACATGGTCCAACTACCTAGTCATGTCGATAGGTCCAAATCATTTTGTCCAAAATAATAAGGTGGTTTTTTTGACACTTGTCATTTTGGGTATTCTTTGACTAAAATACACAGTAAAAAAACCAATGTGAATTGCAATAGTGCAATGTGGTTGCTATTATGCATCATGAGGGTCTTGGATGCTAATGCATGTGATTTTGTGAACTTTTGGTTTATTAGTTGCAAATCACTTACAATGTCAATTGGGCATAGATTGTTAACTTCATGTGGTGGTTCACAATTAGAGCTTTTGACCCCAACAAAATAGTGGCAAATGTTATCATTGCAAGGGTTTAATATGCTTTAAATGTTTTTTACATGCAAATCAATTGTTTCAAAATCCAAACATGTGCTTTTGTATCTTGAAATTGTATTAATGATTGTATTTTGCTTATTATGAGATTTAAATTAAATGGAAAAATTTCAATCATTTTGAAACCCTTGTTATGTTTTGTGACTTTAATGTTTTTTTAAAAGCTAAAAATACCCACTATGCCAAATTTTCTTTTCTAGCGTCCTTCCCCTTGTTAACTAATGTCTACAAGTCCCTATAAGGGTTGAATCATGTTTTGAAAGTGTGTGGCTAATGTGTGATGGCCAAGTGATTAAATGCAACCCCACCTCCTTGCCTTATGAAAACATCAATTGTAACTTGTGAATTGTGGCCATTTAAAACTAGCAAATGACGATTAATGCTATAAATATTTTTGTCATGCACTTGAGCATAAGTTATGAATTGTGACACCCACTTGTCAAAAGAATAGTAGTCATTCAAATATTTGGCTACATAACCATTGTTGCATTGGGTTCACACTTCTCAATGAAGTTTGAATGGAATTGATTATTTCATAAAATGTAGAAGTTTGGAAGCAACTTTCATACAACATTAATGTAGGACAACACAAGCAACCACTCCCTTTTGTTTGGTGTAATTGAATGAACAAATTTGGAACTAGTTTGAACTATAACAAATACACCTCCATTTTGACATGCATGAACATTTGGTTCATCACAATTCTAGATCTAAGATGGTTAATAGTGGTGTGCAATGTATGTTTATGCAAAGTTAATGTAAAATGTTGCAACATTTATTGGGCAAAGGCTTTTTGCATGTTGAACTTCTAAACTTTGGGCATCCCTTAATGATACATCAAAATTATGTCTCTTGAACCATTTGAGTTATTTGCACCTTGTAATCTTGTTCTTGAATTGTGTGTTTTTTTTTTAATGTTATCTTTGCAACTTTTAATCTTAATTGTATAAATTTAGCCAAATGGTCAATCCCTTGCAATTTTTTCACATAAATAATTTATTTTTTTCTTCTATTTTGTGTAAAACTTTTAGTTTCCTTTATTTGAAATTTTGGTCATGATTATTTGAAATTATATATTGTAATTTTGAAGGACTTACATTTGCAAATTGAAACCTTGGCTCACCCTTGAAAAAATAATGCATTTTATTATCCTGTTTCTTGGATCCAATGGATTTTGTAATGTATTTAAATTTTCATATATATAATTTGGTTTAACATTAAATCCGCAAATTTCAGCCTACCTTTGATCTAATGATATGTCTATTATATTTTAGAATAAATATTACATATATTTTTATAACGTTGAATTTATGTGAAACTTCTTATTATGTTATGGTTTTCTTTGGGTCTTTTTTATTTCAAGCTCATGGTTTTGAAACTTTAGTGATTTCCCCAATAATTTGAGATTTTTTCTAATTTATTTATTTTTGAACAAAAAAATGTTGAAATTATTCGAATTTTATTTGAAGCGACATTGTGAAAATTCATCCCAAAAAATCATTAAGGGACTTTCACTCAAAGGTTATTTTGATGAATGTTTTCCTTGAAAATTTTGACATTAATAATGATATATAATCCTATTAACTATATCCAATGTATCTAAAAAGAAATTCACAATGTGCCCCAAAATGGAAAGTTGTCGTATAATGAATAGCTAAAAATATAGAACTTGATCCCTATAATTTTTAGGAAAATTTATGAAAAATTTTCAAATTATTTTCTTATGGGGAATTATTCCACCTTCCTCTTCATTATTTGTGAGAAGTGAGAAACATGGAGAAGAAAATGCAAAAAAAGGATCAAGGGTCAAGTTCTAGGGCTAGGGTGAAACTTATTTATTAAATTATTTGCTAAATAATTGATCAAAATTACTACTGTACAAATTGGGAGAAATTACAATATATATTAAATCATGTTTAATAAAATGAAAACACCTTTTTTTCAAAAGATGAAAAATTACTGTTCATAATAAAATTAATGAAAAATTAATGATACTAAAATATGTTATGTGTGTGTGTGTGTATTAGTAATTATGAATTTTACATAATATGTTAATATTTTATATAATCTTTTCCATAATATTATATATTTAAATACATTATTTAAATAGGATCCTACACACCTACCTATAATAGGCTTACCTACCTAAGCTAGGTATGCTTTTAGCTTAGGCTTTTAAGCTACCTACATTATCTAACCTAGGTAGCCTAGTTTTAAAGCTAGCTTAAGATTTAGGTCGCTGACCTATGCAAGGTTTATAGGCTAGATTAATAAATAGATAACTTTATAGTCCATGTGGCATGATTATGTTTAAACATGTGACTTCATTTCATAAGTCAATAAATATATGTTATTTAATTATATTTTAAAATTGTAATAATAAAAGTCATGGTTTTTCTCAACTAAGTAATAAAAGTCACATGACTAATGACATAAATTATTTTGACTATAAATATTACTAATGGCAAAAGCCACGAGTCTTTGATTTACTACATGACTATGTAATAATATATGACCTATATTACCATAAACAAAGTAATAGATGAAATAATATATGCCACGTTTTGAAGTAGTGTTTTCTATGTTCACATTCATATTTTGATCCTTTATAGTCTACCAAATTAAGATTTAAATCTTTGTTGGTGTAATCGCACATTGGTTTTCCCAAATATGTTAAGGAATAATTAGAACATTTGATTTTCACACACAATGTGATTCATTTTTAAAAGCTTCCTTATCCCTTGCAATAATCACACAAAAGATGATGCACATAACTTGTTTATTTTTGTTTCCAAAATGGATAGTTCTCTTCATATTCCATGCTCATTATTAGGTTATGAATTTGTGAATAATATTTAACTCATCATAATTGTCTAGGGAATGGTACTGTGTCACAATGTGTCCATTAAACAACCACAAAATCATGACATCTATGTTGCACTTCAATCTAAATTGCTCACATATTTAATCTTTGCTTTAATAAACATGATTAATGTTATTATAAGGCCCATAACATGAAAAAAGTGATATCGATTAACCATTCTTTGGCACATTTTTCATATATGAGCATTTAAGGCTCAATTAGTTTAGGTTTGAGCACAAAACTAAGTGACCATGAGGCTCTATTCGTTAAAGTTCTAATTACCTTAGGTTAGATTATTTTTATATAGATCCCACTTTCTTATGAAGACATGCCCCCATGTTACATCACACAACAAATAAAAAAGTATTGGGTATCATTCATTGCACCATCAACTAGAAAAATCAACCAAAACTTATAAAACCTCAAAGCCTTCACATTTTCACATACCGCGACAATTTCTTGGCTTCAACTTAAACAATGAAGTAATGGAGGGGGGCAAAGGTGTGTGTAGGGGATGATTTTAAGGTTTAGGGTTTTAATTTGTGAACCCCATCATAAAATCTAGTATGCTTTTTTATACAATAATGGTGAAACTATTAACAAGAACAAGGAGCTACTTAATAAATAAACAACAAAATAAAATAAAAATCCCACTAACAAAACAATGAAATTCACCTTTCAAAAATCCCATTGAACAAAATTTACTAGCTAATAAATAAACAAGAAACCCAATCAAATAAAAAGCGAACAACAACAAAAAGCTAAGGGCAAACACCCAAAAAGATTCCCATTCAAACTACATGGATTAAGCTCATAGATAAATAACAAAAAGCTGAACCCAACCCAACCCAACCATAGCAAGAAAAAATTCAATTAATGTTAACTAGCTAACAAATAAACATCAACAAGAAGCCAAACCTGACCCTAGAAAAACATTCCAAAAAAACAGTAACTAGCTAAAAGTATAACCAAAAAAAGAAAAAGAAAAAAGAAAAACTTGAACTCCGAAAAAAACTATCAGGGCTAGCAGCTTAAAATAATAGATGACAACAAAAAGCTGAATTCAACCATTAAAAAAATCCATCAACAAGAAAGAGTTCAAACAATAACAAACCAAACAATATTGGCATTTTTCATCCTCACAATGTTTACTTGTTGGGTTAGTACTAATTAGTGCAAGCAGTAGAACAAAATCCAACTCATTTATTTCAAACAGTCGCAAATGAAATTTTGATTGTGGGTGATTAGGGTTTAGTTGCACCCTAAATCTCAAAATCCGTAGAAGTTTCTAAATCTGTACCGGTTGTAGATTTTCAGAAACACAACCGACAATCAAAAGCAAAATACTCTACAGAATAAAACACTAGGTATTTATGGCAGGTGGAATGGCTGGAGAGCATTTCCAGCTGCTGAAAAGTAATATTCCACGTGGAATTAACAAGTAACATTCCAAGCACATTTCCACCTCAACCCATTCCAGGACATTCCGCCCCTGTTATGCACTACAGATGTACTTCTTCACAGATGATATACCGTACTTCGTGGATGACTCGTTCGTGAGGACACACCTACGTGTTGATAATCTGCGCCCTCGGTTTCCTCTCCCGCCTCTTTGTTGCGGAGCTTGTGCACGAAGCCGCTGCTGATTATCGCACTATTTCTCTTCTTCTTCTCCTCTTTTTTTGGGCTTCTGGAGTTCCAATTGAAAGTACCTCGAATTCTTTGCAGCACGCTTGCTCGCCTGCCTCCGCAATCGCACGTTGTATCATCAGAATGGATATCACTGGACGCGACCCATTGTTCGACGACGACGAGGAAGACCCAGAGCTTCAAAACCAATCGGTGCACTCCTGAACCCACAGTAATGAATTTCGAGTTTCTTTAAATGCGGCTTTGCATTTTCTTTTGTGGGTTTGTCAAGTTTGGGTCGCTTGATACAAACTTGAAAAGCACAACAACAGGATGAAATCAAACTCCTTTATGGAGGTTATGGGTGTGAATGCAGGAATTCGTGGCCAGTAAGGAGTTCTTGGTGTACTTGATCGATGCAGGTGCAGAAATGCTTCTGCCATTCGACACTAAGGTATGCAGCTGGGGCTGGCCCAACAAGCTCTTGGAACGGGTTCAGGTAGCATGGAGTTGAAGAATTGAGTATTGGTTTAGGGTTTAAGAATCTCCTCTAGTCTTTGGATTATGTCAGTCCCAATTCGTATTCTGAGAGTTCATGATGCAACATTCATTTGGTGGTTCAAAAGATGGAGATGTTATTTTGTTTTGTGTGCAGGGTTTTCAGAGAGTTTTTGTAGGGTTTTGTTGTCCCTGAAGGAGGATCTGGTCTTCAGGAAAAAGCTTTGCTGATTTAGAAAGGAAGTTTTGTGCAGGTTTCATACCTTCAGTCAGTTTTAGAAGCAGTGGAGGAAAATTTGAAGCAGCGCATAATTGGACGGGATGACAAAGTTGGCATATGCTTCTTCAATACAGTGAGTCCACCTCTTTCTCTGCTTTTCATTTTGAGAAAGAGCAGTTGCACTGTCATCTGGGTGAACTTTTGTTTTATTGGGTGACACAGATTGCACAATTATGTAAATGTAATTTTGTCTATTCTTGTTCTGTGGAAAATGCAGTTCCTCTGACATATCTATTGATGGTGGGAAACAGATTCAGAAGAAAAACATTCAGGAGGCAAATGGTGTCTATGTGTGGAGTGAGCTTAAGGATTTGTCTGCAGACCTCATTAGGAGCTTCTCCACTCTGCATGGTAGCCACCTATGATGCTGTTGTACTACTTACAGGATCTTCCTTACTGCTGATCTCGTTACCATGTGAAGGATTTAGGGTAATTGAGGTATAGGACATTTCATGATTTGAAGGGTTTAGGGTTTATGATTTGAAGCTTCCAAGTAGCATTTCTGTCTGTTTCATTTGGGAGTGCCTTTTGCACTGCAACAATGACCTCCTCTCATGTTGCAAATTTTCACAGTGAACTTTCATTACATGTAGATCCTGCCATTCTGTAGTGCACACTGGCTTTACATTGTCCAATGGAGCTTTAAGCTGTTCTCCTGGATTTGCAAGTCCATGCCAGTGTTCAGTGCTTTCTGTACATTTGGTCTTGGCAGCTGCAAATTGCCTCATTTTGTGTTGTTTAGCTTTGGGTCAGAGTATGTCATGCAGGTCTTGCTGTAACTACTTAATTGGAAAGGGTTTCTGGTGTTTCTTATGTGCTAGGCATGAGTTGCAAATTGAAAGGTTTCTTTTTCTTTATCCAAAAGCATTTTGTGCTTTGTACAGAAAACTTTCAGAAAGAAGTTGGGAGTCAAATACATAGGCCTGCTGGAGCTAGGGAGAACCCACTGTATGATGCACTTTGGGTGGTGCAGGCAATGCTGCGCTCTGGGTAGTACTGCTTGTCTTATGTCTTCTTTCTTTTCTCCTTTCCAGAAAACTTGGGATGTTCTCTGCTGGATTGCCATGACAGAATTTTTTTTAATGCTCAGGACAAGTAAGAACGTGGCAAAGAATGTGGTGCTTTTCACGAACAATGATGATCCTTTTGGTGATGTTGATGCATCTGTACGCCAGGACATGCGCCGTACTACAATCCAGCGTGCAAAGGTGAGGCTGCACTTTCTTCTCTGTTGAGACATGCTTTTTCACTGTGTTCTCCATTGCTGTGTTCTCCCTGTTCCTCCTGAAGCCTCTTTCTCTTCTGTGCTGTATTCAAGTTGTTGGCTGTAAGGTTTAGGCTTGCACCATAATGAGGGCATTTCTTCAGGGAATCTGTTGTCCCATACTACTACATTTGGAGAGCTTCCATTAAGTTTCTTCATGATTAGGAGGACCTTCCACAGCTCTTTGACCTGGATGGGTTAACTAATGGAATGGTCCTTCAAATAAAAGTGCAGTAAGAATTTAACCACATAGAGGTGAAGATATACATATAGAAACCCTAGAGTTTGCACTCAAAAGCAGCACCTGGACCAATGACCCAAAGTTCAGTTCATTTTTTGATGGGTGCTCTCCTTAGGGCTCTTGACAGAAGTAAGAGGTGATTGTTAAGTAGTTTATGGTACACCTCAACTGGGCAAGAGAGAGCTTGCAGTTATGGTTTTTGTTCTTCGGGGTGACAGGATGCTCAAGATCTTGGCATAGGAATTGATCTGATCCCACTAAGCAGACCTGGGGAGGACTTCAACCTGGCTATTTTTTATTCTGTGAGTATGCAAGTTTGCCTGTGTACCTTGTGTAGACAATCAGAGGCTTTCTCTGGGGCTCTAGTTGTGCAGTAGATGATGAGTTCTGAAGTCTTCCTGGGATGGAAAATTTCCTGCAGTCAATTTTAAAAATGGAGGTGGATGATGAGGATGGAGCACAATATCTTTTGGCAGCAGCAAATAAGTAAGTCTCTTGGCAAAGGAAAATTCCTATGAAGAGTTCCAAACAAAAGCTCTGATGAACCTGGAGTTCCTGCTTGTGGAGTTTGTAAGTATATTCTTCAAACAGGTTTGCTAGTTGAGTTCCACAATTGCCTGATATCTCGATTACCAGAATCAAGCTATCATTACTGGCTTTGCACATGGCCAAGTATGTTCTTCTGAATGGTGTGATTCTGTTGTAATGTGGTCCTCATAGATTTGAAGATCTCAAGCTGAAGTTGAGAAAAAAGCTGTACAAGAAGCGTACAATCCGAAAGATGAAACTGACAATGGTGGGTGGCACAGAGATTGGAATAAGGACGTATGCGTTAGTGCGTCCATCTGTTCCAGGTAAGAACCTTCATCGTCAGGCATGGGCTGGTGGGCATGTCCATTGTCAGGCATGTGGCAAAAGTGAACCAGCTCTTCTTACAGATGGGGTTGGCTGGGCTGTCTTTGGCAGCTTCCCATGTTTGGGTGGACTCACGCAATAATTTACCTTTGAAGGTTTGTCCTCCCATCACTCCCAAATCTGACTGGGAAGCTCTTTCTTGCAGGCAACCACTCCCTGAAGTTTCTAGGTTCTTGTGGGAGGTGTGAAAATGATTTTTGTATGCCTAACCTAACTTCACTACAATGAAGGTGTTATGTGCAGACAGAGAGGTCATTCATATGTTACGACACTGGGGCACTTATGGCTGAGCCTTTGAAACGGTTTGAAGAGTTTCAAGGGTAAGCTTGAATTGAGAGGCAAGTCTCTTTCACAGGGCTTGCTTGCTGATACAATTTATCTCTTTCTATTGAGTGAGCTGGAGCTCATGACAGTGGTACAATGCAGAAAGAAGGTGGTTATGGCACTGGATGAACTGACCAAAATCAAGAATGTGACAAATGTTCAACTTCAGCTCAAAGGCTTCAAACCACTGAAGTGCTTAAAAGATTACCACAACTTGCGGCCACCTACTTTTATATATCCTGATGAAGAGGTACTTTCAGTGCCTGTGGTCATGTGAAGTTGCTGTGGTTATGAAAGTGAAATGTTACCATGGAGGTTGATGCCACATAGTTCTGTTGTCTCTGTTCATTGAAATTATTTAATAACAGCAATAGTCCATGTTGTTGGCAAGTCTTATATTGACTGCAGACCTATCTCTTAGTTTGATTCATGGCACAGCACACCTCTTTACTTACCCTTCTGCTTGCATATCTACTTGTGATTTCAATGTAAGATTTAAATTGTTATGGGTGTGTTGGAAACAGGCAGTGCAAGGAAGTTATGCTGCCTTCATTGCATTACACAGAGCAATGTTGCAACAGAATAAGTATGAAACTTTCTATATACTTGATGACCCCATTCCTAGGTATAGTAGTGTTATTCAGCAGACCATTCCTTTCCAAAACTGTAATGAGACAGTTTCAAACTTGTCTGATGGTGCAATGCAGATTTGCTGTTGCATTTTATGGTTCACGGGCTTCATCACAACTGGTTGCATTGGTCCCACAGGTCTTTCTCTCTCAGCTGCTTAGTTTAGATCATCCTGACAGCAGACAGCAGACAGAATGTTGTGACAGATTTAGCTTATCTGAGTAATAACTGAGTCTTCACATAGCTCCTGAACTTGCAATAGGAACTCAAGATGCAATCTTTCATTTAATTGTTTGCCTGCAATTTCGAGCACATTACAATATTCTTCTCTACACTGACTGTCAGAAGCTGATGAAGTTATGGGGAGTAATGGCAGCTAGTTACTGCCATTGATGATGAATACAATGGTCTGATACTTTTCAAGCAGTGCTTTTATGACCCCGTTTATTTTTGTCATCTTGTTTTGGTTTGGCCATAACTGCTGGAATAGTTGCTTTCAAAAAGTTATTGTGGAGTTTTTGTCTACAATCTCATTGGTATGTGCAGGCTTTTGTGTTCTAGCAGACCCATTGTCCATGAAACCAAGTTTGTGTCTGAAACAAGCCAGTTTTTGTGCTAGGTCTGGCTGTGCACTTGTCTCACTTTGTCTGTGACTCACATATCAGGAAGTCAATGATGGTGTGGCCATTTCTGTTGCAGGAGGAGGAACTAGCTGATGGCTTGCAGCTGGAGCCTCCCGGTATGCATCTGATATACTTGCCCTATGCTGATGACATTCGGCCAACAGAAAAGGCAGGTTCACAATTGCTCACACAATCTGAAATTGCAACTGACTGAAGTCTCCAGTAAAATAAGGAGCTAATTTCAAGCTTGTAGGGGTGTATGGGTCGTGCAGTATCATATCTGCAGTGAGGCATCTGTACCCCGGGCATCCAAGGAACAGGTGGAAGCAGCTGCAGCATTCATCAACAAAATGAAGCTTGACAGCTGGTCTGTCTTTGATATTTCAGATCCAGGTGATTTGTAAGGATGCTCAGATTTTGCACATTATGCAGCCAGCCTCTTCCAGTACAATTCATTTTCTGGGGAGTGGTGTGTGTAATTCTCCCACATGTGCAGTTCTTACCAGATTAGCAGCTATGTGAACTTGTGGCTTACTCCAGTATATGGGTTTACAGCAATGCAGAGACATTATGCTATATTGCAAGCAATTGCCCTGGAGCAAGAGGAGGAGAGCCTGCTGGAAGCTACAGACACAACACTGCCTGATTCCAAAGGCATCATGAGGTAGTTCATTTCTGCATCTTTAATGGGCCAGTGTGGTGTGTATCAGGGTTTTAGTTATTCATGCAAGGTACTGGGTATCCAAGAGCAGTGTGCTTGCACCATCAGTCTGCAGGTTTTAGACTTGTTTTCTGTGTGACATTGGGAATGGGAGGCTGTCAGGGCAACCTCAGCTGTGCAGGCATTTAAGGATGCAGTATATGGCCCACAGCATGACCAGGAAGAGGCTGATGCTGCAGCTGAAAGAGCTAAGGGCAGTATAGCTTCACAAAAGCGTAAGGCAGCTGCAGAAGTAGCTTGCAAAGAGGCTCAGAACTACGACTGGGGGGAGCTGGCTGATACTGGCAAGGTGGACATTCTGATGTCTGCCCAATGTGCTACTCTGTTTAATGATGAGCAATCAAATGAAGTCACCTACTCTTAACTTCCCAAGAGACCTCTATCAACCTACCAACAGATTCAAATGGGGGAATGTTTTAGCACCTTTCTGAGGTCACTGTGATGCATGCATTCTTTTTGTATTTTGTTCTTCCAGAGGATTTTCTAGAAAAAATTTATCACTCTATTTTCTCATGGTTAAAGTTGGAAGTTGTTGAGGGCTGCAGTTGAAGGACCTTACTGTTCCAGAGCTCAAGCTTTATCTCACAACGCATAAGTTACCACTAACAGGCAAAAAGGAGCTCATCATAAACCGTATTCTTACTCATCTGGGGAAGTGATGATCAAGAATGATGTCAGAGTTTACAACTGCATTCAACAGGATCATCAGGGCATCTTTTCTTAGAATTGGGTGCCGTTTTGGTGACCTGCACAACAGTATAGCTCACCAGAGACAGCTTCAATTTTCACTCTGACTGTCCGAGTGCTGCTTCATCAAAGCAAAGCTATTTTGAAGGCTAGTCAAAAGTTCCGAGCTTGAATCTGTAACTGGCCTTGTCTCACAGACCAGAACAGGTTCTCAAAGAACATGCTACTTACAGGTTTTGCATAGTTCTGGAAATGCCCCAGAAAGCCTCAATAGAAGTGACAGCAATCCTGCAACAACATCGGCTTCTCAAATACAAGCATGGAAGATCACATTTTTTGGGTATGTTCTCATCATGCATTTGTCTCAGCTGATAAGATTGTACATAGAAAGTACAAAGGAATCTCATGTGTGCTTTATAGCTCATGTGCTGACATCCCCTGTCTAGAACAGGAATGAGAAAATACTTTTGTTCTGTATCTATCTACATTTTCAGCATGGAATTGCGTGTTTTGCAATTTTTATCTTGATGAAATAAATTTAGGGGTAATTGAGGAATTTTCAGATGCTTGATGTTATTAGAAACAAGCAAGCTTGCCACCCAATGAACCTACCTGGATACCATCTTCAAATCAGTGTTGGGCAGTCATCTGATTTTCATAATAGCCTCCAATTCCTGTTTTTAAAGAATTTTGGAAATCATAGAACCTCTGAAAAAATCAAAGAGCCTCTTGTTCTGGTTTTTGAAAAATTTCAGAATTGAAGAACCTCTGGTTCTGGGTTTTTTTACCCAAAATGCCTCAAAGAGCTGGCAGTTTTCATGAAGTAACTGCAGAAGAGATGGCAGTTTTTTGGAAGGTTTTGAGAACTGTGGTTAAATATGAGAATCGGTTCTCAGACTTTTGAGAACTGTGGTTATATGTTAAAGTTATCTGAAAAGTGCTTGTAAGTGGGGCATGAGAACCCCTATTCAGGTCAGATTGGGGATGAAATGTGCAACAGGGGGTGACCTGTGAACAAATGAAAATAACAGGGGCCAAACTCGTTTTTGTAGCAAAATCAGTGGTGAAATGAGTTTTAGTCCTCAGGTCTGTTTTCCTGTGAAGGTGTGGGTTTTGTGAACCCAAGCTTGTCTTGGGTGAGCTTTGCATTGCACTCCCACTTGAGCTTTGTGTGGATTTTTTCCCCTTGTTTTGACATTGAAACTGGAGAGCTTGAAATGAGTGAGGAAATAGAAAGAGTTTTTTGTTGGAGAGCTTGTCAAAGAGACAGTTTCTCTGAGTGAGAGAGAAGGGAGGAACATGCAATGCAGAGCTCAGTAGAGCAAAGAGATTGAAGCAAACAAATGTGAGGGCTCAGTAGAGCAAAGAATTTGAAGCAAATGTGAGGGAGAAGTGAACTTGGGAACTTTGCAGAGCTCAGCAAGAAAGTTTGAGTTCCTCCTCTCAAACCTAAAACCATTTACCATCTTTTCCTCGAACCTTTTGTCACCTTGGGAGCTCATTTGTACCTTGCATGGAACCTCATATGGTAGAGGTTCAAAGTGTGTTTCTAGGACCTTTTATGAACTTGGGAGTGTGAATTGGCTATGACAGAGGCTCTGAAATGTGTTCCTTGAGCATTTTGTCAACTTGGGAGCTCACTTGTACCTTGTATATATATAGAGGCTATGGCAGAGGCTTTGTAGTGTGTTCATTGAACAGTTTACAAACTTTGGAGCTCATTTATACTGTGCACAGGCGATGACTGATCCTTTAATGAATTTAGTAGTATGAATTAGCTATGACAGTGGTTTTGTAGTATAGGAGAAGGATCTACATTTAGACCCTTTCTGGATTTAAGGTGGAAGTGATGATACCGGCAGGGTGAGTGCTACTGTCGTGAAAAAGGAAGGGTCTGAGTGCAGACCCTTCACCCACTTCAAGAAATGCCACCCTTGTTTGGAAAACCAGGATGCTTACAAATTCATGAGGTCCTGTAGACTGTTGACTGGTTGGTGGGATTTTACATTTTACCAAGTCAGAAGCATCCTGAGCAAGGATACACAGGAGAATTGACAAAAATATACAATACCAAAATTGGGGCGGATCTTTATGTGTGTTGGATGGTCTTAATGCATGGACGGTCTGAATTTTCATTTTGGAAGGTTTGTATGGCACTGTGGAGGGTGTGAATGCATGGACAGAACATCTGATTTTCATTCCAGAGGGTCTGAATGCTTCAACAGAGGTCTAAATCTCCCACTCTTGCTCCTATTTCAACTCCAGCTACATTGCAGTACTAGTTAAGGCTCCAAAGGTGGCTCTCACTCTTTTTTTCCACACCTAATACAAAGGTCACAACTCCTTCAAGCCCCCAATGTAACAACTTCTAGTCCATCATCAGTACTCTTACTTCACTCATGTTCTTTTCAACAAGTTTTTTGTTTCTTACCTTTTAGTAGTATTTTCACCCATGTTCTTTTCAACAAGTTTTCTATTGAACCAGCTCTAGTTCCTGCTATTGCTACAACATATATATGCGTGTGTGTGTTCGATATATATTCGATGATGATCATGATTGACAACGACATTAGTTACTGCTCTCATGGTTAACTGTAGTTAGCAATTTTTAGTATTCATGCCAAAATTTTGAATATTTTTACCAATCCATATTGCTCAAGGGGACATAACTTGTAGCTCATAGTACAGCAGGGAATTACGCCCACAAAATCCCCAATCCAAGTTTGTAGCTTTCAAAGTATACCAAATTATTCCAGATCCTAAAAATTTGTGTTTTCTTTCTTCATGGGTTCAAAACCTCACATGCATATTTGTTGTTATTAAATGTGAAAAGCACATGATGATTTATTCTCGCATCTTTGATCAGAGAGATGTGTTTTTTTCCCTTTCCCCCCCTTCATTGTATTACTCCAAGTCCTAGTAGCTAGGACTCTTGAATCCTGATTCATTACAACTTTCTTGTAGTAGCTTTGTTAGCTAGCTAACTGTTAGAAAGTGTATCAAAACTTGTAGCATAGATCTCCCTTTGTTTTTTTTACTTGTCTTAAATAAAACTATTTAATTATTTTAACTTGGAATTAGTTATTTTTGTAGGTACTCTCTTTCATTTGTTGGCACTCCTCCCTTCACCCAATTCGACCTAGTTCAACTATATAGTTGCTTTCTTGATTTACTACTGCTAGCTTGATTTTGTAATTGCTCTTTCCATTTGTTGTTGTTCCTCCATTGACTTTTCTTTTAGCTACTGCAACCTTCTCTCATATGTTATTTTGTTACTACATTTTTTTCTTCTATTGTTGAGTTGCTATACTTTTCATTCAACAACTAGCCAATTATTTTTTTGTTCCTCAACCATTGGAAGGTAATAGTTTTCCTCTTCAACACTCTTGTGTTTGTTGCTTGACTCATGCCTACAACCTTGCTTGTTGTTGAGCCCATGTTGTACAGCCTAGATTCACCCCCATGTACTTGTGCATATTTGTTTGAAGACCTGCTTGAAAATCATGGTGAATGTAATCACCTATTTTAGCAACAGTTGTTGTAGTCCAATCTACAGTGCTCTAGCATGCTTCTTAGTAGTTTTTCAAAGTGCATGTTTTGTTGGAAAACCCAATTCTATTGCTTGTTTGGCTCACATGTCTTCCTTCTCTTTTTTTGCATGTTTTAATTTCCTCTGCAATTGTTTTTTCCATTTTTTTTCTCTTAAGGATGTTGAGGTATTTCAAGTTAGTCACAACATGTGACTAAGAATAATTAATTACTAATTTTTTTTCCTTTGGTGGGTCTTTTAGGTAAATGAGGCAGCAACAATAGGTTATGCACCCTTATGGATTTTTAGGTCACATTTGGAAACAATTGAGTTTCCTATAACAAGTCTTGAATATTTTCAAGACTACCTTCATTTAGGTTTACAATGTCAATTCTGTTGGTTGTTGGTCTTTCACTGTAGGGCTATGGGGCATGTCTACATAGTAGCATTGGTCATTTTGTGACCTATAGATAAGTAGATCTTCAAATCTTGAATGTTGATATTTTTTAGCTATATGGAGAAGTTCTGTAGTAACATAATTTTTCCCCATTGAAGATTATTCTCAACTTCCTTTTTTGTTTTGTAATCTTCTTCATTCCCTACATTGCTCACATTTGCTACAATGTAAACCTTTGATGGTCTAGTCTTATTATCCATTGCCTTTGGGTCTGAAGGCCATCTATACATACTTTAAACCCTACTTGATGTTTCATTTTTTGAATGATTGATCCAAGGCTTGATCTACCCATCCACCTAGGGTTATATTGTTTAGTTCCATGTGATTGTTTCTAGGTACATAGTTGCATCCCTTACCTTTCTAAATGTTGTCTTAAAAAGTTTGAAACAAGAAACATCTAATAGTTGTAATGCATGTGATGTGTGTGATGGTAATGTGATCATGTCTAACCCAAATTCTTTTGCTTATTCTATTGCTTCCAAGGTAACATGGCTACCATGTCCATCTAAGATTAACAAATGTCGATTGTTGAGGGACACTCCACCTAGAATTGACTTGTTAAAAAAAGACATAAACTCTTTCAATAAGAAAGTAGTTATCAATTTTTTTTTACATTGCCATATAAGTATTTGGTTTGCAAAGTCTAATGTAGTCATCTTTTAGACTTTCACCTTTGAAAATGTAGAAACTAAGTAGAACACCCCTTGTAGCATTGACTGCACAGTTTATAGAACTAACCATTCTTAAGATTTTGGAATGATGTTGTAAACTGCATTAGATCTTTTCCTAGCCAAAACTCTTGTTCTAGACTGTCTACCAATTTGAATCCTTATTTCATTAGAGTTCCATATATGATTAGAACTGTAATTGTGTTGGCTATATAGTAATTGCAAGTTGGTGTAAAAAGAGTTGCATGAATTAGGTGTTAGCCCTTGTGTTATGCAAACTTCCAATCCTTTTGCTTATCGTATGTTGACTTTTGGATGTTTTCACTTGAACCAATACATTGCTTGGTGTTCCATCTTGGAATCATGTAGCCCTTGTCTATGTTAACATTACAACTTTCATCTTTAATTATCATAGGCTAATGGATAGTCCACATTCTTGCATTGCTAATGTCCATGTAATCACTATTGCATATGTAAGCACACCTCCTAACCGCATCTTCATGGATCTGATTTTGCCATTTAACTAGTTAGTAAGGGAGTTCATTGGGATGTTCCATGACTTGTTTGCCCTCCTTAGGGAATGTGTCCCTCTCTCAATAACATCCATTACTACTTCTAATGTTTCATCTATCCACATGCCTCTTCTGGTTTTCAAAGGCATTCAATTTTGTTGTGGTGTTGATCTTTTGCTTTATGGATCAAGAGCAAAGGGAAGATTTTCCTTGTTAATTGTAAAGTTTTTTGCTTGCAAATCCAACATGTTGTTTTGTCTTTTATGAACAATTATCAAGTTCATGATTGTTTCTCTTCTTGGTCCTAACCTCTAGCAACTTGTTGGAATGTGTTCTAGCCCCACCAAAGGTATCTCTTTTTCTTCCTTGTAAACAACCCAAGAATCTAAAAGATGTAATAAATCTAGAAATTTTATTATACCATGTTCATGGAGTCTTATTGTAAAGTATAATAACTTGTAAAGTTTTGCAAAATCATCCCAGTTTAAATCAACATCTTTGTTGTTGTGCATGTAGTGGGGATAAATGTGTGGGAATGATTGATATTACTTAATTGATCTTTAGCTCTCTTGAATATCTTTGATGTAACATTTCGAACTATGGATTTTTGGATCCAACAGTAATCCAAAATATTTTTAGAACCTCTAATTGTAAATCTAGTCTATAATTTGAACTTGTATGTCTAATGTTGAGAATTCTCTCTTCTACATGCTCTATTTTTACCTTTTGCAAATTCGTTTTAAAACCTAGTTTTGATCTTCTGATGCTCTGCTTTCACCTTTTGCAAATTTTCTTTTGAACCTACCTTTTGCTCTTCTACATGCTCTACTTTCACCTTTTGCAAATCTATTTTCAAACCTAGTTTTTGTTCTTCTACTTGTGTTACTTTCTATTTGGGACATGTTAAATTCTTAGACTTGGACTATTGTTCTCTATATGCTTTATTTTCACTAGCAAATTAGAATTCCATAGCACTACAACATTACAACTTAGGAATTCTAAGCAAAGTTAGAATTGTTATTCTACCCTAATTTGTGAAGAGATCATACTTGAAACTCAAATTAAAAGTAGAAATTGATGTATTCATTTGATGTAAGCTTTGTTGCAATTTAAACTTTGATTTGTGCCTTTCTTTTATTGAAGGGAATGCTCAATTTTTTTGCATAATCTTTGGGGACTTTCTTCTAGGGCTAATAAATGTGGTGCTTTGAAGGATTCAAGGAAAGGATGTCCTTTGTTGATTCTTGTGCATTGATCCTTGTTAGGTTTTAGGATTTATTAATGAGCAATTATATGCCCTTTAATTTGAGCCTAAACCCCCATAACCAAATAATTAATTTTTTATTTGCATTTTGCTTATGTTGGTTTAAAAAAAAAAGTTAAACCCACCCAAATATGTGCATTACAATGGGTTGGTCCTCTCCCATAACCAAACATGACTACACATACAATGTTTTAATCCTTTCCCATAACCAAACATGGCTACATATGACAATGTGCCTTTTTTTGTTGTTACCTTTTCCCATGCGTATAACCACACACACAAAAAAATAAAATTGTTTGGATTATATGAAAAGGTTGAAATATTTTTTCAAGATTGGGCATTGAGTCATAGGGTTGCATTCAAACGCTTGCACAAAGGATTACAACCATTCATTGGCGTTGGTCTGCACAAGAAAGGTGTTTGGTCACCAAGTGATGTTTAGTGGGGGGCATGTTTATTCTAGAACTTTGTGCTTGGTTTTTTTCCACAACCATGAATCAATCTTATTTAACACAATTTTTGAAAAAATTGTCTTTAGTTTCAAGTCAAAACTAGTGTTGGCTAGTTATTGAATTTTGACCTAGTTATCAACTAGGTTATCAAGTATGTTATTAATAATTTACCAAATAGTTATTGATTTTTGATAACTAGTTAATACCATAATCACTTGGTATTGAAGTTTCAAAATCTAATAACTTATTTGGATGACTTGGTTATCATCCAGGTCATCCAAGTAGGTTATCAATCTTAAAACATTAAACATTTTTATGATAAAAAATAGAAAAGAAAGAAAAATAAAAGTAGTTGACTCTTTTAAAAATACCTTATAATTGGTAGGACAACCAATGGTTCTCAATTAGTTACTTCATAACTTAACCAACATTTTAATTTTTTTTATAAATCTACCCAACAGTTATGAAAAAAATATCAACAACTAGTCAACATTGGTGAGAACCCCTATTTTGGCAACCAACAACTTTAATGAAGCTCTAGGTGACTAAAGGTCTCATTAGACAAGGTTCATGGACCAATTTGAAACAAATCAAACCTTGAATTGGACCCTATTTCACATTTAAAGAAGATTTTTTTCCCTAAGGTACAACAAGTGTGTCTAAGGCTTGGGGCCTAATTTGAGGATCCAATATAAAAAATTGTGTGATTGACATGTGAGAAGATTAGGTTAACCTTTTTTTTTTTTTTTTCCCTTTTTTTTCTTGTTTTTTAAAAAAAAAATTTTTTTTTTTTTTTTCCCCTTTTTTTCATGGTTTTAAAAAAAAAAACTTTTTTTTACTCTTACTACACACAATGGATGAACGTAGGCACAAAATATTGGTAGCTCTTGTTTTTACTTGACCATGCATTGAGTGATTGAATAAGTGGTTGCATTGTAGTGAGTAGCTATTGGACAACAATGGAGTTTTAAGTTTTAACTCTTCACTTTTTGTCTCACCTTTCAATTCACCTCCGTTTTATGCACTTGGAAACATTGAAAATGCACTCCTTTTAGCAAACACCTTGTGAAGATCCATAAAACCAACCATGTCAACTTTAGAATTGATAAAAAATGGGAGAGTTAATGTGCTTTCACAATATCCTCAATGTGTCTTTGATTCTTGTAGAACTTAAACAAGGGTGGAAGAAAACAATGAAAATGAATAGAAAAAAAAAGAAAAGAACAACCTTGGACCCTAGCTTACACTTTGGTTCTCCAAACCACGAGCTTTTCTTTAAGCTTTTTTTTGGCCAAACCAATTAGTTTCCTTCAAAATTGATGCCATAAACGTTAAATTACAATTTGATTTGTCTTGTTCTTAAACCCTCATCTAAAGGCCTTGGGACCAATTTAAAGCTCTTAAATTACCATTAAAGGAGGGTGATAAGGTCAAGATAACATTTTGGGGAATTGACCCCCATGGGAAAGATTATTTGTACCAATGGAAATTTTTGCCATTTGGTTTGAAAAATGTCCCTGTAGAATTTCAACGTGTCATGGATTGAGTGTTGGCAAGTCTTGGTTTTGCCAAATGCTACATTGATGGCATCATTGTTTTTAGCTTGACCCTAAAAGATCATATGCACCATTTGCAAGAAGTGTTTGAAAGACTTAAAGAGCATAACCTTAAGTTTCATCTAAACAAGTGTTAGTTCTTTCATACTCAAGTAGAATATTTGGGTCACATGATTTATCCATGTGGAATGGGGGTCCAGAAGGCCAAGGTTGAAGCCATTTTGCAGGTTCCCTAACTAACAGATTTTAATTTTTATGAGCTTTTATGGGCTTATGTAATTACTATCGGAGGTTTGTGAAAGGCTTTAGTAGCATAGCCAAAACTTTAACCTGACTAACACAGATTGACTAGGAGTTCGTTTGGGATGAGACACAAGAACAAACCTTTCAAGAATTGAAAGTTAGGCTTTCATCAACCCCCATTTTGAGATAACCCATCCAAGGATGACCATTCCAATTACACATCGATTGGAGTACTTTAGGGTTGGGAGCTATGCTTACCCAACTTGATGATGATGGTTGAGAGTTTGTGGTGGCATATGCTAATTAGTTCAATAACAAAATGGAGGCCATATGAAGGGGAGTGTCTTGCAATTGTTTGGGTTATTTCATAATTTCAATGTTATATTTATGGTAGCCCATTCACTTTGATATTGATCACCAACCTTTGAAATTCCTTATAGAATTAGATCGATTCACAAGAAAGTTGGCTAAATGGGCATTTATTTTACAAGAATATGACTTTGATATAATTCACAAGCTTGGTAGGGTTAATTGAGATGCCGATGGGTTGAGTTAGAACCCAAGTTCCAATAAGGAGGATACCACTAGGGCTTGTTGGCATGGTGATGTGGGATGGCATGCCTTTGCATACTTTTGTACCTTGTTGGGGTGTTTTGGGGATGTATTTTAGACTAGTTTGGATGATGGGGATCCCCATGATGTGGACATGGAGTCGGAGGGCAATGGTGCCCTAGGTATTTATGATGATGCACCTGTCATTACATATTTGTAAGCAAATGAAATTTTCATTATATTAACACCCAAGGAAAGGGACCGTGTTGTGCATAGGGCCAAACAATTCAAATGGGAAGGTAATTCCCTCCTATGGATGTGGGTAGATGAACAAGTGAAGGTTGTACCTCACCTAAAACAATGTGAAAGCCTTGTGAGGCATGTCATGAAGAGTTGGGCCATTTTGGGGTTTGATAAATATACAATTTGCTACAAGCATAGTACTAGTGGTGAGGGATGTAATTACAAGTTCAACAATTTTATTTTAGGTGTATGGTGTGTGATCGAATTCAGACATCTTTTAATGCACCTACATTTCAACTATAGCCATTACCATTTATAAGGCTTGGGTACCAATGGAGTTTGGATTTTCTTAGCCCATTGAGTTTGACACGTCAACATAATCAATAAATTTTGGTTATGATTGAACATTTCTCCAAATTGTTGGAGTTCATTCCATTGCCAGATTGTAGGAGTGAAGGAGTAACAAATGCATTTTGGGACAAGCTCCTTAATAGGTTTGGGGCTCTAACCGAAGTTCTCACTGACTAATGTATAGAATTTCATGGGGAATCTCAAAAAGTTGTGTGAAAGAACATTGATTGATCATTGCACAACTTCACAAGCCCATCATGAGGTAGATGAGTTAATTGAGTGGATGGTGCAAATGGTGAAGTGGAGTTTGTGAAAGTATGGTTTACACAAGGGTTAAACTTGAGGTCGGGACTTATAGCTCCCATGGCTACCTATGGGGTATAGGTTCAATCGGCAAGCTTCTCTTTCATCTTTTTCACCATATTTCTTATTGTTTGGCCATGAACTCAAGTTACTAGCACCAATTTGACAAGATGTGATGGTACTAATTAACATGGATGACCCAATGTGTGGATTCAAGCATGTGTGCAATTGGCCACCTTGTTCCAACGTGTTATGCCCATGGCTATGGAAAATCTAGCAATTGCCCAACACATGGATACATTGCATTATGCCACTATACATGGAGGTGGTTATCGACCCTATATTCAGAGGTTTGAGTGAGGAGATTATGTTTACATGTAATAAACAACACTAATTAATTTGGATGTGATTGCAGGACATGTTATTCTATGTGTGCAGAAGGTTTTACCTTCTAGAATGTTGTTGTTGGAGGGCTGAGATGGTCAAACATGGAAGGACCATGTGCACAATTATGCACCATGTCATCTTCTCAATGTGTATGGCCAAATGGACCCATTGATCTTTAGTCATGGTTCCAACTGGTTTATGATATATGTTGTGTGGGCAAGCTTCAGGAGCCACCACTATGTTGATTTGTGATCAATGTTATCAAGGTTAACATAGGGGATGTCTCATGCCACTAATGGAAAAAGTGCCAGTTGGAAAATGGTTTTCCCTTTGATGCACCCAATAGACCTAGGTTCTTAAGGTCAAATAGTAAAACTAATTTGGGATTTTCTTCCATGGTAATTCACATTTGGTTGGGGATTTGAAAGATTATAACTAGGTAACTAACAATGGGGTTGACATTTGTAGTTGGCCTAGTGGTCCTTTTGCTTTGGAACCAAAGTGTTCATCCATGGTGAATTTTCAACAAGTTCTATAATGCTATTTGGCTCAAGAGGACCTTAGTCCCAAATAGGGGGGTAGTTTGAATGTGGTGTACAATTCAAATTATTTTTATGTTATGTGTTGACATTGATGGTTATAGGCGCCAACATAGGAGCGCATGACAACTATTAGGTGTGTTAGTTTAGCTACTCAATTAAGTCTTAGTTAATTAGGGATAAACTAGGTTGGTTAAGCTAATTAATTAGTTTTGAACCAATTCATGTGTGAACAAGGTTCGAGATATTTGTCATGGGATATAATCCCATCTTGTGTGACTTTTGGTGATTTGAGATTCCAAAACATAGTTTTTGTTTTGCAACTTTTTTTTGTTATGCAAATGTTTTTGGTTTTCTATATTTTGGGCTTGGATTTTTGTGTTGTTGTAGTTGAGTCAATCTTTTGGTTTGAATGTGGTGTACCATTCAAAATATTTTGTTATTATGTGTTGTGAGTGTGGTGACAATGATGGTTATAGGCATCGACATAGCAACACACGACATCCATCTTTACCCTTTAAACATAAAATTATAAATAGTGTAAATAGTCAATTGATGAAGATGATTGCTTAAATGCCACCTCATGGCTAGTCAAAGCCAATCAAATTTTTTTAATTTTCATTCAAGAGCACTATCTATCATGTGTGCATATCTAGAGGTTTGAACTTAATTTTGCACTATTTAAAACCCAAACTTCATCCAAATTACTCTATATAGTTCATTATACTGCTGCTGGTGTATGGAGCACCAGAGGCGGTGGGAGCTCTCTGTCTGGACACGTATAAGAGAGAAACCATGATCCTGTTGTCCGAATGCTCCTTTTTTTAGTCAATTCTTAAGCGCTTCCACATTCTAATGATGGAAATCTGCTCTGCTATTGCAGATTCTCAGACCACGGGGCTCGATGAATTCATTCTGGTCTCTCGAAGGATAAGGAAAGCGGGGCGTGGCGCTCACGCTTCCTCCCCAACGGACAAAAAATGCTCACCGACTGCCAACGGCTCTTTGGATTTTGCATCGCCCGAGCTTTGAGCAGCTCTAGCCAAGCTGATCTCCCCTACTCTGGGAGAGGAGATCGGCAAGGAGGGAGGAAATGCAGGCTCGGTCCAGGCGACTTCGGTCGCCTCCCAGGATCGTTCAAGACTTCAGCAACAAGGCAAGGAGGCGAAAGCTCTTCAGCCCAGGAGCTATGGCGGACCTCGAGGAGAACCTCCTCAACGGTCATCAACGATCATCGCTCCACTGGACGTTGCGTCGAAGCCTCGGGAGAGCGAGACCGAAGGTGCGGGCGGATTGCACACCCATCAGGTACCTCCGAAAGGAGATCCTTCCCATCCCCACAAGTTAGAAGTCTATTCTGTATCTGTTGGTCCCGGAAGAAGCTCGGAGGGCTCGGACATCGCCACTGCCAAGCAATTGGAGAGGATTGACCTCTTCGCGGCCAGGGCAAAGGCGCCGAAAGTGAGGAATTCGTTGTGAAAGAATTCGACAAGCTTAGTGATCGCCCCTTCGCCCCATTCTCTGATCGTGCAACTAGGCAGCGGGATAGGTGCCGCTTCCCCCGAGGGGGAGGCAACCCAAGGCCCATCGCCAATAGATTACAGCATGGAAATGAGGCGGATTTTCCAATAGACTTAGCGGTAGTGATGCGAGAAAGCGCGACGAAGAAAGCTAGACGTATTGTTATCGGTAGAACGCTTGGAGGCAGAGCAACATTTAAAGCGTTGTTCGATTGCCTCAAGCTCCATCTCCCAGCCCCTTTCAACTCAGTATCCCTCCTCACAAGAGGATACTTCGAAGTACTTTTCGAGAACGAGGAAGGGGCCAAGGCCACTAGACGACTGGCAGCAATCGAATGGAGCGGCTTGGGCCTCTCTTTTTCTCGCTACATTCCAAATTTCGACTCAAGCTCGCAGGGGGGCGAAAGCTCAACTCACACACGCGATCAAGGTCCAATTCCCTGATTTGCACGAGCAGTTCAGGAACACGAGGGCCCTGACTATCATGGTGAGCAAAATCGGGGAAGTCCTGGAGATAGAAGCTGTAGATTCGTACATCAAAAGGCCAACGGGGCCCATGATCACCATCGAGCTCAGGGATATTTCCAAGCTACCCGGATAAGAATTCCGTCTATGGTGGAAGGAGCAGAGCCCAGCGACACTGTGGCACAAAGAATTTTATATTCCGGCTTGCCAAACTAGTGCAGAAAATGTAGGAGGTTCGGCCACCATGCACGGGCCTGCACGATCAATAGGAGCAAACCGTGGGAGGGGGCGCCCGTATACCCCCCCACAAACATAAGGGGACCAGAAGGAAAGGATCCAGGGGGGGGAGGAATTCCTTAACCGATCAAAGCCCAGGCCAGCAAACAACTTCGAACCCAAAATGTGAGGAGGAATCAAGCGCAAACCGAGACGATCCAGCATCAAAAGGAAGATAGCAAGCATTCGGATCACCCTGCTCAGCTAAACATCACCAGTACCTCCACAATTCTGCCCAACGCAGAGGCATCACCACGGAATCGATGCCTGAAGGCCACTTCAGGGACCTCAGAAGCCGAACAGGATATGGCGGATCCGACAAGTCCACCAGGTCTCAACCAGGTCAGGCCCAACACAAGGGTTGAAACTCGTCCAACAATCGCCCATCCTCAAGCAGAACAACCCAATTTTGGCTACTGGATGGCAACCCCTCATCAGACTTATCTCTCGGTTGCCAACGCAAATCCATTCATGGCCCTGGAAGCTCTCAGCCCAGAAGCTGAGGGTCCCAAGGACGCTCAAGGGAAACTGGGAGAGATTTGGACTTTCCAGGCAAGCAAGAAGCAATCCCCTAGGATTGTCTCGCCAAGGCAAACTCTGCCTCAGTCTCCAGCTCCCGCCTCAATACAGGACCTTACTCCAGGGAGTGGAAGAAAGAGAACGCGCTCCGAGGTTCATAGTTCCTTTTTCACTTCTCTGGGCATCCCGGTGCCCCTGGGACAAGAACACGCCAGAGCAATAGTCTGGCCGGTGCTGTCCAGAAAGAGAAACAACCAGAAGGAGATCCTGGTCAATGTTAAGAGCAATGATTCGTCAAGCCTCTTGCTGCACCTCAGGTGCATAGGGACACCTAAAGAGGAATGGACCCTTGCGTCCGCTCTCGCGGACTTAACTAGGAATGTCGAGACAGAGCTCGAGGGAAAGATTCTCAGATTCAGCTTGAATCTCAAGGGGTGCCTCGCCTTGGAATGGAGCTGGCAAGAAGATCATGTCAAGGGAGGCTGGGAATGCACGATTCTGGCTCACATCAGCACTGGCCTCAGTGCTATCAGTGCACAAAAGAAGAAAAACCTGCATTGGAGGATGCCCGAATCCATGCCCAGCATGAACAACGATGTTGTCTTCTCGGGCCCGGCACATAGCCTCTTGCTGAAGACCGGTCCCCCAAGCACGGATCGCCAAACGCGCAAAAGCACGTCAGCAAACCTACTGGCATCTCCACAAGCGGCCAGAAAAAAGAAAAGATACATAAAGCTCGACCTCTTAGCGTTGGCCCCTCAGGACCTGGCAAGCTCACTTCAAAACGAATACGAAGGATTGGGATCGATTGGTTCACCAGCCGCCCAGGGTCAACAAGGAAATGCTTAACAAGACCCTTACCCTGGCGTCCCTCAACGCGAGAGGCTTGGGGACCAATTCGCCAAAGCAGAAGGCGATAAAGCTCTGGTTAGCCTCTCTCCCTTCCCCCCCCAAATCCTCCTCATCCAGGAACACCACCTGGGAAAAAAAGGCTTAAGCAGCGCCGGAAAAGGAATCGAGTTTTGGAAAGGAGCTTCCTTCTGGAATCCAGGGATCCCCATGGGAACCTCACAGAGAACTAGCGCTGGCACTGCCATCCTTCTAGACAAAACCACAGCTCCCCTGGTGGTCGACAGTGGGATTTTCGTAGAAGGTCGGGCGCAATTCGTCAAACTCTAAGCGACAGACGGAGTCACGCTAATCGTGATCAATGTCTACGCAGCCCGAACCTCCAGAGAAAGAGCTCCTTTATGGAAAGCCATAAGTAGAGCTCAATGCAATTCAAACCACACCATCGTAGGGGGAGATTTTAACCATATGGTGGAAACCCCTTGCAGGGATCTAGCCGGTTATAGAAGAATGCATAGGAGGGAAGCAACCTCCTGACATCAAATGACGATCCAATATGGATTGTCCGATGCCTGGGTCTTAGACAGCTTCCGAAAGATGTTAAAAAAGGCGTACACTTTTGACAATGGGAGATCTAGATTCAGTGCAGCCGTCTCCAGAATCGACAAATATATGATCTCGCAAGGCCTGGAATCAAGAGGAGGAAGGATTGAATCTGTTGCCTCCATTGAAAAATTTTCAGATCACTCCCCGCTTCTCATCTCAATTTGGGGTCAGGCAACTGACCCAGTCAATCCATCCTACTACTTTGACACCTCCCTCCTAGAAGACGCGAAGGCCAAAGCGGAACTGCTCCAAGCCTGGTCAGGGGACCTTCCGACCCCTTCCAACGACCAGGATTGGACTCCTTGGTTGGAAGCGGCCATCGGCAGGGTAATGGCTTGCAACAACCGCTTAGCCAAGGCAAAGAAGCGATTCAGAGGAGCCACGATCAGAATGAACACAAAAAGAGTTCAACTCGCGGAAGCTCAGCTCCAAAACAACTCGACCAACGAGGAAGTGAGGGGCGTCCTGTCCGACTCACAAGCCAAGCTAGCATAAATTTTTCAAAATCAGGTGGCGCGCAACCAACACCTCTCCTCTTCGAATCGGTTCAGGTATGGCGACACCTGTTCCAAAACCTTCTTTGATTTTCACCGGGCAGGGCAAAAGAAGACCCCGATGAGGGAACTGGTCACCGACAACGAGCCGATCAAAAGGCAAACTGACCTCACCAATCACATCACCGATTTCTACACCAAACTCTATACCTCGGAAGCCCACCTCCCTGGGACCCAGGAAGCCCAAGCCTCCTGTTGGGACAGTGTCTCGGCAAGAGTCTCAGCGAAAACTAATGCCTCCCTCACCCAAAGCCTCATGCTAGAGGAGGTCGTCAAGGCGATTCTTGCACTGCCCAAAAACAAAGCACCCGGATAGGATAAAATTCCCATCGAATTCTTCCAATCTTGCGTCAATGAGGTGGCACCTTCACTCTTCATGGCATACACGGCCATGTTGAACTTAGGCGAAGCTTCAGCTTTCATCAATAGGGGTTTAATCACCCTGATTCCAAAAACAGGAGATCGCTCCAAGCTGGGAAATTGGAGACCGATCACCCTGTTGGGATGCATCTACAAAATTCTTGCCAAGGCGCTCGCGAGAAGGCTGCAAACCTTCTTCCCAAGCATAATCAGACCGAACCAGACAGGATTCGTGGAAGGCAAGAGTATTCTGGACAATGTCTTCATGGCCCAAGACTCTCTGAGCTGGGCCGAGGAGAGCAACTACGACTTGGTGCTCTTCCTCTTGGACTTTGAGAAGGCCTTCGATAAAATAGAATGGAATTTTCTTTTCTCCGCCATGGGCCACATCGGATTCAGCAACACCTGGATAAAATGGGTTCGCACCTTGTACCGGGAGGCGTCCTCAACAATCAAGGTCAACGGTGTGGTAGGACCAACCTTTTAGCTCGCCAGATTAGTTAGGCAGGGCTGCCTGCTAGCACCTTATCTCTTCATTATCGCAACTGACATCGTGGGGTACATGCTGGCAGATCCTAGGCACGGGATTGAGGGCCTGACGCTGCCCAAGGGGGGCAGAATCAGGGACCAAACCTTTGCCGATGACACAACATTGTACCTCAAGGGCGACCAGGAAAACCTCGACAAGGCCCACGGTGTACTTGAAATCTTCTGCAAGGCCTCAAGGGCCAGGATCAACTGGAATAAATCCGCCGCCATATGGGCGAGCAGGAGAGAGAGGATCTGGGATTGGGGGCAGGAAGTTGACCTCAAATGGGTCCCCAGAGGCGAGGGTGTCAGATACCTAGGGGTTCAAGTCGGATTTCACTTCCCAACAGAGGCAAACTTCAACATGATGTTGAGTGCACTAAAAGGGAAGCTGATATGCTGGAGCCACAGCAACCTCTCCCTCGCGGGTAGGATACTAGTCGCCAACCAGGTGCTACTGGCCTCTACTTGGTACCTTGGTACCTGGCCGCATGCTGGAACCCTAATCCTAGCATGTGCAGCCAGGTGCGCAAAGTCGTAAGGAACTTAATTTGGGGGGGTAAAGCCACGCTCACCCGGGCCAAGGTGAAATGGGACACCCTCACCCTGCCCATTGCCAAAGGCGAACTGGGCATAATTGACCCCAAATCGCAATCGGAAGCCCTCCTCACGAAACTTCTAGTCAGGGGTCTTGCACCCGGAGGGGAACCCTGGAAGGAATTGATCAGGCACCACGCTGATCAAACTAGGCTCCCTGTTCACGGGAAAGGGCTCGACACTACAGACATCCACTGGATTTTCGCCACGCCCAAGCTAAAAAGGCTGCCTTGCTCAATGTGGAAGAACATTCTGGGAGCTTGGATGAGCATTCGCCCTGGCCTTGCCAAGAAGGAGCCATCAAATCTAGCGGAATTGATGAGACAACCTATCTTCAGTAATCCATCTCTCACCAATGTAAGGGGAGAACCCCTTGGAGTCAACGGCCACAGCGAAGGCTACGCCTTCGCGCGGGCCGGACACACCAGAATCAGGGATATCTGGAATGGCAATACTCAGGACTGGAAGAACCTCTCAGACCTGAAAATGCACATCCACGCATCCAATAGGTCCTCCAAAGACATCATCATTGGGAGCATCCCCTGGAGGCCAGACTCTTTCAGCCCCTGTGGGCAGCTAGGGGACTAGGTAAATACTCCCAGCTCGGGTACCCCCCTGGAATGGGTATACTACGTTCTGGAGGCGTTCGCGGACAAGGTATTAGTGCTAGAATTCAAAAGAATAGCTAGTAGCGGACAGATCCGGGCAACGAACTTTCAAAAACTCATCATCCGCCCAGACAATTTATCCCTGATCAGGGTCCTGTCGCGCGAGAGACATGGAGCGTCTCTCAAAGTCGCCAACGACCCTCCACTTGCCAACCAGTGAAACAAAACATATTGGATCTTTGAGTCTGGCATCATCAAAAACCTTCCCTGGGACCCAGGGGAGTGGCACTGGAAAGAGGTACACCCCTTGGGCGACGCCCCTTTCTTTGGATACATGGCCAAAAGGGGATACAAGAATGCGAAGAGCTCCTCGCGCTCCCCGGGAATCATCACATTCATCGACAACCTTAACCTTAGGAATTCTTCAATTTCCTAGGTGGTTGCCAGGATTTGGCACAACTCCCGACCCAGGAAAGTTGGCACTTTGATTTGGCTAACCCTCAATCAGGGCCTCCCAACTGGCACCTGGCTACAGGTGATGGGAATCTCTCCCACCTGCAAAACTTGCAGCTCAGGGGCTCCCGAGTCCCCCCAACACTGCCTACTGGACTGCCCCCCAACGCAACGCGCCTGGGGCGCTTTCAAAAGAGTGTGGGAGGAATGGAAAGCCCCCAAAGATGTCACCTTCAACTGGCCCTTTGCTTTGCTGGGCGAGGCCTCCATCGAGCATGAGGAAGACCCCCCGGGCCTGCACGCTTACCACCCAGGAGGATACACTTACCTCAGACAGCCGCTTGACATTTTACGCACCTTCATCCTTTACTACCTTTGGTCCGAGAGATGCTGTAAGCACTTCGACGATTGCTACTCCATCGACAAAGTCCTCTCGCAAGCCTGGGTGGCCACCTGGAAGGCCATTAGGGCCCCTCAGCCGGTCAATGACCCTGCTAAGCAAGCTAGGATTGAGCTCGCCTTTAGATCTGAATGGTTCCATATGAACATCTTTGGGAGTGATAGCGCCACCATTAGGTGGCGCTTCCTCCCGCCTTTGTACTTCTCTAATTTTTCTAATGACTGAAGGGGCTGTTGCCTCCCTCCCCCGAAAGGGGTTCACCCTATACTGCTGCTGGTAGATCAGTCTTACAAGGTATTATGAAAAATGTCATTGGCAACAAACCAAAAGACAGGTACATAAAAAGTTATCTGCATGCAACAGATATAACACACAAATATTACTAGCAACTATCATCCGAGCATCTACTGGAAAGGCAAAACGCAATCTGTACACAATTGAAAGTAGTTTCTATTTCCAACACATATACTGGTATAGGTACAATCTTCCATGTACAGGTGGCTTGATACTCTGATAAATGTCTTCTCAGCGTCATGAGAGTCATAGTGTTTTATGGCCATGTAATTCGAGCTACCCATCAAGCCCCTCTAGATTGGACTTGAGATTTTGGACATGAGATTAAGTAAGGAAAAGGTTTTTTTTAGTAAATATAAGCATGTTTTCTAATCTCCTCTTATCATGTTTGCACCTTGGTTTCTATGCATCAAAGTCTTTCTTAAAAGTACAATTGTCAAAAGTCAAAATTTTAAACAAAACTATTGTCATTTGAACGTCAACAAGAAATTTTTTTTTGTTTCTTTTGAAAAGGGTGGGGGGAATTGGGAATTGGCCATGCTTCCCTAGTAATTTACATTTTTGCTGCCAAACAGAGTGGAATATAATTCCATCTGTCTCAATGATGGAGCTGTCAATCACTCATGTACCAGAATGTAGAACCTTCCTTGTGGCTCTGTGCACAGCGGAGAACAAAGTTTGGATCGATGTCCCCAGTGACCGTCACCTTCTTGCTCACCTGGTCAGTAGTCACTTCCTCAGCCCCTGCAGACCAAAAAAACAAATTGCAAGAAAAAGGATTCATCAATTTGTATAAACCCTTGTAGTACCTTGGCCAGTTTGATGGTCCATTCTAAAAAATTTAATTAATTTTCGAAAATTCAATTCGACATTAATTTTTGGATTTTTAAAAAAATTATCAACAGAGCTTGAGATACTAATTAATATATCCACAGAAGTTGGGTTGAGTATTAATTAGTTAAAAGCTAGAGCAACTTGCAGTTTCATGAAGTCAATGAGTTTGAGTAGCCAAAAAGGATCATTGTAACTTTCTCATAAGCTACCGATGTTCTCATGAACACATGTTAGACAAACGTTTGTGAAAGTACTAAACAGACAAGACCCATTAAATAAAAAAAGAGAACCCTTAAAAAAAAAAACTTGTATTTGTCTAGAACATTTGACACAATTATTGGGTATTTAGAAAAAAAATTGAAAAAGTAAATAAAAATTTAATTAATGTCTAGAACTGGACCAAGTCCTACAGCATACGACCAGCTGCTGCACATAATTCATGCACCTTGGATGCTTTCCAAATGTTGTTTCACTCTTCTCTCACACTTGTTGCAGCATATGGGCATCCACAACTCAACCGTCTGCAAGCAACTCGACCATCATCCTCTCCCAACAAGTTAGTGACAGTATGAAGACAAATTATTATGTTCTACTCTCGATTAAGGTTCAATGATGAAATCTAGCTAGAAGAGGTTCGATCCTGTTCCACTAGTGTTGGATTTATTAGGCTAAGTGCCTGTATAACCTGATCATCTGGAGAGTCGAAAAGACCATATTATTGTTTCTCTAATTAAATAGATAGTTAATTGCGAGATTGATGAAGGAGATATGATGGAAAATGACGACATCATGCGCATAGTGAAGTGCTTACAATCCGTCTTGGTCTGTAATTCATGTCATATTTTCTGTCGTAAAATGGGCTGCTTTGCTGCATCCAGAAAGGAGTTTCAGCCGGCGGCCCAGCTGGACCAAACACCTGCAAAAGTCATGAACTCAAGATCGAGATCAGAATCATCAGATTTACAGATCCTAACGGCTCGGATTACACACAAGCTCCAACCATCGCCTGATCAGTACCATGACATAAAGAGCATAAGTCTACTACTAAACAGACCTCCGATTAAGTTCTTGATCGCGGCATCATGCCATTTTCCCACATGAATCCAAGGCATACCTCATCCATGGGACGTGGTGGTCCGGCGTTGTAATAATACTGTGGCCCGTTGTATTGTGGTACTCCGTTGTATCTCCCGTGATTATAGTCTGGCCTCCACTGGTCGCCTTCGTAGAACATCCTCGCCGGTTCCTCCCTCACAGGTTGGTAATCGGGAAGCCTGCCATCGTTCCAAAAACTTGGCTGCTGCATCGGCCCATAATTCTCCTCATAGAAATAATTACTGCGCGACCTTGGATCGGGATAGTTCATGTAGTTGTTTCCAGCCATGGCAGCACCTGTTGCAGCTAATGCCCTCTGCAAGTTGCTGTAATCCTGCAGATGCCCGTACTAGATGTAGGGCTGCTCAAATGTCCTGTGAGTCCGAACTCGTGATCAGCTAGCACAATAATCACGGATTCAAAATTCGTCCCGTAGCAAAACCTTTGCAAGGTATTTTTCGTCTACATATAATATGAGCAAGCTCAATCTCCGATCAATAACACATATTCAATACAAAGTTTTTCAAAAGAAACTACATGAGTTCGCCTCTCTTTCTGAAATCTAGCATATCCCACGCAAAGTCGTTTACTGTGAGGAGCTCTGTGTGCTCATGTGTGCATGTGTGTGTACTGTCTGTCTATCTGCGTCTGTGACTTTGTCTGTGTCTGTGTGTGAGTCTTCCTGTGTTTCTAGTGTACTTTGTTGTGAGGTCGACAAGGGGATTGGTCAGTATATGGAATTTGGGTGATCTCCTTGAAGATTATATTCATGTGCAGAGTTTCCGAATACGTCCAATGTTGGTGGTAGCTTTTTCTGCTGCTGATGCAACTTCCTTAACCACGTCATTAGATGCAGCCTGATTGCCGTCAGCATTTGCCGGATGATTTCGCTGCATCTCCACCTGACGGTGATGCAGAGAACTTTGCGGCGGGAAATGTTGCAACGTGCACGATTCCTGGGCTGTCGGTTTTGCCGCCACCAATAAAAAAAACATATTAATACTAAGCTTGCCGTCGGCACCACGGAGCTTCATTGCCCCCAAGGGGATTTTTTTTTTTCATTTTTGAAAAAAACATTAATATGGAAAATTTGGCGAGTTTTCCTCAAAAATTAGCAAAAGTACCTTACCCTAAGGTCAGTTTCCTCATTATATAAGTCTCAAAATAGTGAAATGAAATGTTGTGAAAATATGAAGTTGTCATGTTGAAAATCATCATAATTATAGTAGGCTACACTCTGAATAATTTCACTATTCATATCATAATATTATAGTAGATGATGGAAAATTATATAATTACCAAATTAAAAAACGAATTCATTTTTAGAAAAATAATAATAATTCGTTTTCTCAATGTGGAAACTGACCTTAGGCTAGGGTAATCGACTTTACATGAGAAAAACGCAAAAAAAATCCCCAGATTTGCAAACATGTTTGTCAAATAAGCTACAAAATCTGTCCAAATGAAAAACACTGTCGACGGCCTGCACCATTAACCCTAATAAACCAACAAATTAACAAAACGTACGGTGCAAGGTTTTTTTATTTTGCAAAAAAGTGGAGAATTTTTTTGAAGGGAAAAGAATTTTACAAGCAAGTTTTTTAATCCAGTTTTTCTCTTTGAAATTTGAGTAAAACAGCGAAAATTTGCCACCCAAAAAACTAAATCACTTGTACTGGCGATGTACTCTACATGCACTTAAAGTCATTTATTTAAACCAAGTAGTGTTATTCCCCAAAATAAGAAAAACATTTTTCAACTCTTGTCATTGCCTTTCTGTATGGGCTTAAAGAATTTTAAAAAAAAACTTATTCTAGCTGACTGCGTGCAGGGGTTTTGTTAAAATTAAATTAAAAGTTTTGAACCTCTCTTTGTTTTGTGGTTCACTTTTCTCCTCTACTTAGGCCCCCCTTTCCGCAAGGAGTCAAGGCCAATAATGTTCAACTCAAATCAAGCATTCCTATTGATGCAAAGGTTGAAATCAGCCCCCATGGGCTTTGCATTAGAAGTCAAGGCTGAAATAGAATAAATATTTTCCATCTGCCCCAAGTTACTAATAAATGCTGAACTTTATGGCCTTGTATTGGCCCCAAGGCTGAAAAAAGGATACCATCAAATTTGGGAAGCCAATTTGATACCCTTAGGGCCAATGTTCCAGCATTTATTAATATGGTGACGTCAATGTTCTAGCATGTATTGGCAACTTGGGGCCAAACGACAAGCCAAAAATGCTCTAAGTTGACCTTTAGTCTTTTCAGCCCTGACTCCAAGTGTAAAGGGGGCTTTAGAAGTACTTTCAAGTTTCATACTTTCCTGATTTTCCTCAATTTTTATAAACCCAAGGAACACCGCCCCTTCTTTTATATTTCACATTGAAGAACAGTAAATTATCACAACGCAAATCTGTGGGCTTCTAGAAATAGTTTTTAGCATTCGTAATGCCCATTGCCAACCTCTTCATACAATGTACACATGGGTGGAGGTGGTGGAGGCATGAAGTTGGGCATTAATATGTGAAATAGTACACACCAGTGTTGGGCAAGTACCAGATCGCAGGCTAAGAATTGGAGGTTCTGGTTCCAGTTCTTAAAAACCCTACCCACAAGTGGGTCTCAGTTCTGGAACCAGTTGGAACTAGAACCAGCTTGATATATAAAGGTTCTAAAACTGGGTGATTCTTTTTTTATTTAGTTATATTATGTTTCAAGCTTTCCAGATATATTTGTGATTTTTCGTTTTCAAAAAAATAATTTAAATACTCTTACAAAATATTTTGAATATGAAGTTGAAACTGGAGTTTACCCAAAGCCAAAGGTTCTACATACATGAATTGGGCAAGTTCAACCGTAGGTTCTAGAATCACAACCAGGACTGCTCCTAAAACAAACAAAAAAAACTGAAACCAGAATTAGAATCAAATCTCAATTTTGGGAAAAGAGAAGAACTAAAATTGAACTGGAACTGCTCCTTGAAAATTTCAGGAACTGGATCCATGGGTTCCTCCAAGAGTAGAGAACTGCCAACACTGATACACACCAGTGCACCTTCCACTGGAAACGGCAAGAAAGGGAAGGATCGGAACCCATACACACAAAAGTACAAGGCCAAACAAAACGCAACACAGGTTATGAAAAAACATAAGAATCAGGACACCATTAGTACACTAATAAATTAAGAGATTATAAACCAAAAAGGCATAGTTTGTCACAAATCAGCTTGCAATGAAGGTGCAGTAATTATGATGTATGAAAGAGATGAGGAATGCCTTTCAAGCATGGTAGCAGGCTGAAAATTGCAATGGTTTGTACATGCTAGAGGGCTATGGACATGTGCAGGTGATATTAAGAAATAAACATTGTGGGAACTAAAGAGGATCGCTGATGACAAGCTATAATGGTTTGAGCACAAATGAAAAAGGAGTAAAAACAGAAATGAAAACAACCATAAATCTCTATGGCAAAAGTAAATGAAGTTGTCTTTTGATACGCGGTCCAAGTATGATGTGTCTTTTCTTGAATGACAATTGTTACTGCATGTGATGTCATGGATGATGAACACTACATCCATGACTGCATAGAAAATGATTATCACATCTAAGACAAGAGCAACAACTTAGCTATCAAGGTTCCAAACTTGCAAACCTTGGTAACCTATCCTTAACAAACCCTCCTATTTCCACTTCACACTACCTTCAAGTAGTTACCATGTAAGTGGGTATGTATCATAGGTAAGTGGTTACTACCTATATAGGTTAAATATGTGAGACATTGGGTGGCGACTAGTAATTAGATACATGTGGATGGTTAGTATATAGCTAACCAGCATGGTTATTATGAGACAGGATTTCCAATGAAAAAGTGTTTCCTGTCCTTGTACCATCCATCCTGCCTGGTGCAAAGCTGGTGGGTGCTGGTAACTCACTCTGGCATCGGTAGCTGGTTGCAGCCAATCTGTAAGGTCACACATGAGAGGTGGCAATTCCCTCCACTCTGCACAAACAACAGTCCAATTTCAAAAGAGAAAGTGGTCCACTGCCATGGATGACCTCCCATCATGCTTCAATAATTTCAATTAAAAAAATTATTGGGTTCTGCCCACCTCAGTGGGTGTATGATATTGGGATGTAACAGATAAACTTAAATGATTTGGAGATTTAAAAACGGCTCCACTAGGCATGTTGTAGTACATGCAGAAGGTGATAAAAGTAAGTCTTTGTTTTTGTTTTTGTTTTTGTACATAACAACTTTGATCTAGCTCCATAACTATACCATCAAATTTTCTTCCACTTAGAACACAGTTTCCACCAAGATCCGTAGACACTTTAGAACACCTTTAAAGACTTATCGGCAGGAACGTCCACTGCAACCTGGAGAGGGGTATTCCACAATCAACATATTCTGAGCATGTGTTGCAGAGCTCACTGGTAATTGGGACCCAATATCATATAGTGTAAGCAAAAAATGTTTTAAATGCATTATTGGACCTCAGGACCTCAAAAAAGGTCTTTGGTTCAAACCCAAGTGGTGTACAGGTGAAATTTCTGGCAGTCATCTGCCAATGAGCTTGACTTGGGTATGCCAATAGCTTGTCAGGTTGGGTTTGCTATTGAGCTTCCAAATTTTTAAAAAAATATATTTAAAATAAAAATCTGTAGGTAATTTTGAAACAAATATTTTATCCAGGGAAAAAGATGTCTGGAAATTTCATTGTTTCGCACTTTTAAAAAAATAAAATAGGGAAGAATATGCTCCACCTGACTCACTATGAAATGTTGTCGTATTGCCTAGCTTCTACCAGGCAATCCTTTGATGGGACCTAAGAGCCTTGACCCACCCAACCCTTCCAGGATATATATATTAATAAAGTTGGAGGTAATGAAGGAACCTTCTGGACCAACCTGGATTGGGTTGGATACTTTTGAAGATTCTTTTGAATAAAGTGTACTATTTCCATTAAGAAAAAGAAGAAAAGGGGTTACAAATAATATTGCCTCTTCTGGATTCAATGGGCCTTTAGGGTTTGCTGACCTCTTCAGCTCCTGCTCAGATCAAATAAGGAAAAGTAAGAAATAGACAGTAGAACAGGTGAGCTTCCCTCAATGGTTGGACCATCTATGATGACCAGGGGTGAGTAATAGTGGCATTCGGGCAAAAAATGCCACCCAGTGCCACTATCAGTGCTCGGCAGCGTGCCACTATTAAAAGGGTCCGTGGCGCTGTGACCGAACAATAGGTAGCCGGACAAAGATCTCATGAGCGCACTGTCTGTGTGAACACAAACGTCTTGATCTAGGTAATCTGACCGCCGCACTTGATTAGTGGCGGCGGATGCCTCCTTGATTAGGAGGTGAGGATGACTTGATTTGCATGGAATGCATGGGAGAT